>Ga0123354_10005410_pt1 | contig 18545 bp, 25 predicted proteins | sample TergutLab28metaG_2_FD_97872 | JGI IMG/M metagenome (GOLD analysis project Ga0123354, IMG submission 97872) | Labiotermes labralis P4 segment gut microbial communities from Petit-Saut dam, French Guiana - Lab288 P4 | ecosystem: Host-associated > Arthropoda: Insects > Digestive system > Gut ...
CAGGTGAAATAATAAAAGGTTATCGAAATTACATTCAATATTCGAGCGACAATGGTATAACTTACTTTGAAACACCTCAAGAATCCTTTGCCGCTCTCATCGACGAAATCGACGGCAAAGGTACATGGGATTCAAATCCTTATGTTTGGGTTTATGAATTTGTTCTAAAAAAGTAGTATGAAATTAGAATAAGAAAAATATTAATCTAAAAAATAACAAAAAATTATGACAACAAAAGAAAAAGCAAAAAAAATGGGAGATGAAAATGTTTTCCCTTTGGAAATAAAAAACGATGAAGTTTCAATAATTCATTATGGATTAAGTTTGCGCGAATATTTCGCAGCCATGGCGATGGGACACATGGCCGGTAATAGCAAATACACTGACATTGATGTTATCGCATCTGATGCGGTAAGGATAGCGGATGCGTTGCTTGAGCAACTTTGCAGGGAGGAATGATTATGGAACGAAAATTAGAACTCAGAGATATTTCCGGCTATTTGCCGTACAAAATTCATTTCATTAATCCTGAATTTGGAGACCCAGATTCTCTGGATGTAGAATCGCTTGAAGTAATTGGTATGCCGGATTTGAATCATTTTCTATTAGATGAACTTGAGGATGAACCCCATATCACAGAGGTGAAATTGGTATTACGTCCACTATCAGACCTCTACCAAACAATCACCCATAACGGAAAAGAAATTATACCGATTGTGGAGTTGGCTTGCAAAGAGAATCTCAATGTAGATTGGCGTGTTGATTATGATGTATGTCAGGCAGAAACGGACGGTATTAGATTTGTTTTCAAGATAGAAGATTTTATTTTGTTTATTGAAGAATATGAAAAAAATATTTTTGATCAAGAATTAAATTCTGATATGTATAACGCAAATATAAGTCAGATTCAACTTTTCGACTACCTCCATGAGTTGAAAATCGACTTTCGCGGTTTGATTGATGCCGGATTGGCTGTAAGTGTGCATGATTTGAAAGAAAATCCATATAAATAAATGAATAATTATGAAAACTGAATTTATAATGTACGCTCCGGTGGATAGAAAAGGATATATAATTGAAAATTGTATCCAATTTCAAAAGGGAATGGTTATCAACAGATTTTTTGGAGGTAAAGAAAAATTTGAAGTCGGTAAAAAGTACGGATGGAAAATAAAGAAATTTTTAGTAACATTTGATGAAATATGAAAACGATTAAAGATTTAACTGTTGAAGTAACTTACACGGCAAGTCTGTGTGATGTAGAAGTAAATGATGATGTTTATGAACAACTTATTTCTCTTTATGATAAGCAGGGAAAAATACATAAATGTGATTGGTTTGCTTATAACATACGCGAATCTGATGCTTACGATTGTGAGTATAGAATAGTAGATTTAACAAATAATAAAAAAAGGCATGAAAACAATTGAAAAAGCAGCAGATGAATATATTCCTAAAAATTGGGATTCGCTTGGAAAAATAGCGGATGATGCATTTAAAGCCGGCGTCGAATTTGCCCAGAGGTGGATAAGCGTTGACGAGGAATTGCCGGAAATAAATAATTGTAATTCAAGTAAAAATGTATTAGTTAAAACCAAGGATGGAGATGTGTTAATTGGATACTTATACATAAATGGATGGTTTGCAAACTCACAATATCCTTGTGAAATTACCCATTGGCGGCCAATCGAATTGAAATAAAAAACAATATGAAAACATTCAAAGGAAAAGCAATTTACAATCCTGCCGGAAAAGCCGGTGAATATAGCTATTGGGCGTGTAATTTCTACATCGGATGCAGCAATGACTGCGATTATTGCTATTGCAAGCGTGGCGTATTAGCTCATACATGGAGCAACACCCCAAAGTTGAAAAAGTTCTTCAAAGATGAATATCATGCACTTGAAATCTTTGAAAAGGAATTGAAAGTCAATTTGCCGGAATTACAAAAACACGGACTGTTTTTCTCATTTACCACCGACCCCATGATAAAAGAAACAATCGGATTAACAATGAAAGCAACGGGAATTGCAATTAGAAACAACATTCCTTGCAAAATTTTAACAAAATGTGCAGATTATCATGAATGGAACATGACCATAGACCTTGCAGATGGTATTGCAAAAAGTCTAATCTCCATCGGCTTCACCCTCACCGGTCATGACGAACTCGAACCCAACGCCAGCACTAACGCCGAACGTATAGAAACTATGCGTAAACTCCACAAAGCGGGTTTCAAAACGTGGGCATCAATTGAGCCGGTGATTGATCTTATTAATTCTACATCCATGATAAAACAAACAGAAAAATATTGTGACCTATATAAAATAGGTTTAGAAAGTGGAATGAAATATAATGGAGTTCTTCTATTTAAATGGGTAAGACTTATTAGTAGAAAATTTGTAAATTCAAAAATCTACTTCAAAGACAGTTTACTCGCACAGGCCGAAATTAACCGCTCGGATTTGCCTGCAAACTGCGTTGGCAGGGATTGGAATATGTTTAACGATTAAAAAGATATGAATTATGAAACTTCTGGAATTATGAAACATCTGGAAGAATCTATGCAAATGTCCTGCGTACAGTGGTTTTCGCTGCAATACGGAGAGTTGTCGAGACTTCTTCATCATTCGCCCAACGGCGGAAAGCGGAATGCAAGGGAAGCAGCCCGATTCAAGGCCATGGGAACACGTCCCGGATTCCCGGACTTGATTCTTCTTTATCCCGCTTCCGGCTATTCCTATCTTGCCGTCGAGATGAAAGCCGAAAATGGAAAGCAAAGCGACTATCAGAAGGAATATCAGAAGCTCATCGAGAATACCGGAGCCAAGTATGTCATTTGCAGAAGTTTCGATGAGTTTATGAGAGAAATTAAAAGTTACTTAATGTTTTAAGGTTATGATTATTACGATAGAAGAATACTCGTCCATTAGCAGTTGCAAATGTTATTATAATAGCAATTACAAATGTAGCAAATGACTGAATATCAATAATTTAAATTTGTTTTATACGAATTAATTTACTAACTTTGTATTCGTTAAGACAAATTCGGGATGGATATTCAAAAGACAGTTGAGCATATAGATAGAAATGCGGAATTAGTTTATACAACCGGTAAACTGAAATATCTGTACCCTCTTACAAAAGAATTAAAAACGATATGTGAATCATTAAGAAAACCGTATCCTAAAAAAGAACAATGCGCAGTTAGCATAACAGGTTTGTGCGCTTAACTACCGGTTAAGAGATGGCGTCCGATTCGACCACTGCGCTCAATTAAATAATGTTTACATAATAAATGTTTACAAATGATTAAAGGAACAAAACCAAGGGACAGGCTAATTAAGGAAAATCAAAAGGAATTAATTTGCAGATATAGAGCTAAATCATTCTCTTTTCGTGAAATTTCCGTGTTGGTTTCAAAAGAAACAGGTGTAAACATTTCCCATGAAACAGCTTTTAATGATTACATCAAAGCCTTGGAAGAGGCTAAAAAGCAAGTTGAGAAAACATCTACATACGGACTTATTTCAGAACTCGAAAAATTAGACAGGCTCGAACATCAATATTGGACAGCATGGGAAAAGTCGCTCGGAAATTCATCAAAAAAGAAAATACAAAAGAAAGGCAATCAGGATAACGATACTCAAAAAGTGGTAGAAGAAACGAAACAAAACGGCGAAGTATCTTTCCTGAATGGTATAAAATCCTGTATCGAATTGAGATGTAAAATGATGGGATATATTACGAGCAGTATAGATATTAAAAGCAATGGAAAAGAACTTGAAGCAATAACCGGAATAATAGTAAAATGACAAAAGAATTTGAAAGCTACGACAATGAAAAGCAAAAGGAGGTTTACAGGCTTTGGAAAGACAATGCCGTAACCGACATTCTTTACGGCGGAGCCAAAGGCGGCGGGAAAAGCTATCTTGGCGCTTCATTAATCTTTGGCGATGCCTTAATGTACCCGAATACCTTTTATTTTATTGCAAGAAAACAGTTAATCGACTTGAGAAAATATACGATACCAACAATTTACGAGGTATTCAGGAATTGGGATATTAATTCAAGCTATTGGAACTACAAGGGAAATGACAACTATTTTGAATTGCATAACAAAAGCCGTGTTTATCTGTTAGATGCAAGATATATGCCGACCGACCCGCTTTACCAACGCTTTGGATCCATGCAGATGACGCGGGGATGGATTGAAGAAGCCGGTGAATTTACCATAGAAGCCAAATCTAACTTGCAGGCATCAATCGGGCGTTGGAATAATGATAAATATCAGTTGACTCCTAAATTACTTCAAACCTGCAATCCTGCAAAGAACTATTTGTATAGCGATTATTATAAAAGATGGCGCGATGGAAATCTCGAATCATGGAAACGATTCATACAGGCATTTCCATGCGATAACCATAAACTTTCAGAAAATTACTTGCTTAATCTCGAACGCACATTGAGCCAAACGCAAAAAGAACGCTTATTGCTCGGAAATTGGGAATACGACGACGATCCTGATTTACTGGTTGATTACGATGCTGTTTGCGATTGCTTTACAAATAATCACGTATCGGATATTGGAAGAAAATGTATAAGCGCCGACCTCGCAATGAAAGGGCGTGACCGGTTTGTAGCCGGAAGTTGGAGAGGCTCGGTTTGTCGTGTGGCGATTGACAAAGCATATTCATCGGCAAAGGAAATTGAAAATGAACTCCGTAATTTGATGGATAAGGACGGAGTTGGCAGAAGCATGACAATTGCAGACAGCGACGGTTTGGGACAGTATCTTGAAAGTTACATCAACGGGATTAAGGAATTTCACGGAGGAGCAACGGCATTCGATAATAACTTATACGCTAATCTCAAATCAGAATGTGCTTATAAGCTGGCAGAAAAAATAAACAATCGTGACTTGAAAATAGTATGCTCCGAAAAGCAGCAGGAAATTATCAAAGAGGAATTAATGGTACTGAAAGCCGATAATCTGGTAAGTGATACGCAAAAGAAACGCATCATATCCAAAGAAATAATGAAGCAAATACTGGGTCATTCTACCGATTATTTGGATATGCTGCTTATGGGAATGTATTATTTTTTAATGCCAATAATTAGCCGCCCGAAAGCAAGAACAACTAAACTTTATTGACAAAATGAAAGATAAAATATTAGAAAATGCGGTTTTTGTAAAATAGAGTATAAAGACAAATGATATGAGAATAGATAAAAATACAACGTTCAAAGATTTTGTTTTCTACACAAATCTGTTCAAGATAGAAGAAAGCCAAATCGAATCTCTTTTCAAAAAACTTGAAAAGAAAGGACACCCTCAATCTGTTTTCAAAAAAATTGTACCGGAAAATCTAAACGATTTAACATTGGAACAACTCGTAAAAATTGAATCAATAAAAATAGTTGAAGATATGATGTTTGTTCCGCTTCAAGTTATTTTAGATATAGACAAATTGGATGTTTTGAAATGTAAAGCATTTGACGTTATCCGTTTCAGCCTGTTTGTAAAAAATGAATTGGTACGGATGGGTAAACTCTTTTCTGAAATCAAATACAAACCAAGCGCCGAAGAAATACAAGCCGGAATTAATCAAATCGACAACGGAATATTTGGCACAATGGATTGGTACGCAAAGCGAATGGGAATTATCGACCACGATTATGTAGGCGATGTTAAATGGTGGATTGTTTATAACTGCATGAAAATAGACAATACGAATGCGATGTTTGAAAAGAAATTACATGAAATTTATTCAAAAAAGAAAAAATAATATGAAAAAAATAAATTTAAAAATAACAAAGATTGATATTCCTATTGGAGGTGTACGTATCCCGTATAACTATGAAACCCCATTTCAATTATATTTAGTTAAATCAGGTGGATATACATTTATAGCATATAAAGACGATTATGATTATGTTTATCATCTTCATATTTCAGATTTAAATATTTTAGAAAATTTAGAAAAAAAATGAGAGTTGACGAAAAAATTAAGCAAATAGTAGAATCCATTCCCGGACTATCCTATGAGTTCAACGATTGGACGCGGGCAAACGTAACGCTCGACAATGCAGCGTTGCCGACTTGTCTCTACCTATTACCCGACTCAGGAAATCTATTAAACAAAAATGGAAATTTCCGTGATTACCCTAACGTTTCAATAGCATTCCTCGATAAGGCGGAATTTGACTTTGAGGGAGAAGAAAACGAACCGACAGTAGAACGAATGAAAGACTTTGCAAAGCGCTTTATAATTGCGGTCAATAATTCAAGAATGTTCAACGCTCTCCCCGAAAACATTCTTTATAACGTCGTATATGACAAGTTAGATGTCAATCTTACCGGCGTGGTCATTGAAGTGACGTTGCAGGAATTAATAGGTACTTGCATAAATGATTAAAGATGTTAAAAATATTGTAGTCAATGAAGTTGAAGCGCTCAAACAGCGTATCGCAGCTAACATAGTTTCAACCAAGCAAAACGCATCGGGAAAAACTATAAAAAGTTTAACGATTCAAAGTTCTGATGATAGGGTGACATTATTCGGACGCTCATACTTTGGAACGATTGAAACAGGACGCCGTCCCGGAAAGATGCCGCCGGTTTCAAGTATATTAGATTGGATAAAAGCAAAACCAATTCCGATACCGCCAAAGATGAAAGATACTTCACTTGCTTTTATCATAGCAAAAAAAATTGGGGGAAAAGGAACAATTAACTATCAAAAAGGCGGACGCAACGATGTTTATTCAAATGAAATTCCCGTAACATTGAAAAATATCCGCTCTCAATTAGCCGGTATATTCACCACTGAAATAAAAACAATACCATTAAATTAAGCATTATGACAATAAATTACCCATCAGTTGCATTTGCTTTCAATCCGATAATGGTTGAAATCTCAGATATTCCGGTAAATAATTTTCCGGGATATAATGTCGGAGTGACATTTTCCAATGGAATAGCAATACATAAAATACCTGTTAACGGGAAAATATTATTTGACTTGACAGCAATTGCTCAATCACTGTTTAATAGAAAGGAATTTTATCAAGTAATTGAAAATGATACTATTTTGATGAAAAAACTTGAATTTGAACTTTCTGACTTTCCGACGACAAGTATTTTTAAAAGAGTTTCTATTGACGTCATTTGGGGAGCGTTGGATGTAGGAGAAACGTATAAAAGAACGAAAACGTTAACTTGGTTTAAAAATCTTCCCTTTACTTTTCCGTTGTTTTTGCAGGATTTTCAGTCGTTAAATGTAGAAATAGATAATTTGAATAAACATTTCTATTCATCGTTTAATCCAGGAAAATATAATATTTCACCAATAATTGAAGCAAATAAAAAGGCTGTATTCTCAATAGCTCTTAAACCTATATTAACCGTAAGTCCTTTAGATTTGAAATTTAATGGAACTGGAGAAAGCGAGTCCGTACAAATCATTATTCAGAATCAGCCGGATGCTTCCTATTCCGTTACCGTTCCTTCATGGCTTACCGTGTCGAACCAAACGCAAACGGGATTTACCTTGACCGCGGGAGAAAATTCTACGGGCGAGCAATTAAGTGATGAGGTAGTTGTTACTCTTGATGATTATCCAGACCAGACGCAGACGATTGAAGTATCGCAAGCAATCCTTCCGATTACAATATTAACCTATGATGCAAGTATTGACCAAACGGCTCATTTGCAGTTTATAGTATATTCCGGTTGGCCAAATGATGATTTCAGCACCTTGGTGATAGATTGGGGTGACGGTACATCAACACCGGTAAAAGCAGACCAGATATATCATACCTATCCTGATACAGGAATTTACACGGCGACAATAATCAACATGGTTAATATTCCATATTCGATGTCGTATGGAAGTTTGAATTTGGTAGGCGTTAAGATTTTCGGTTCCATTGAAACAATTAACCCGCTTGCTTTTGCCGGTTGTACTAATTTACGTGACATAAACATTTCAAACGTTTCTATTAAAAGGATTGGTGGAGAAGCCTTAAGAGATTGTATTTATTTATCGGGTATAATTAAATTAAATGATGTTGAGGAAATTAACTTAAATGCTTTTTCAAGAATAGGAAGCGGATATAAAGACCCGAATAATAGCTATTCCATATTACCGAATAGTCCATATTTAACCGTAGATTTTGGAAATTCACCACTTACAACAATCATAGCCAGTATATTTTCAAATGTTTATAATTTACAAACATTAATTTTATCACCAAATACTACTATCATTCAAAACGATGCTTTTTTAAACTGCTGGTCATTGGAAAACCTGACGATTCCGGGACAAAATATGCAAATATCCGGTACCGCATTTTCCGGAGGAGTTCGGCTTCATGGAACGATAAAGATAAACGCATCTTCAATAGCGGACACATCTTTTTCGAATGTGGGTAATTTGAATAATACGGTATCGGAAGAAGGTCTAACGTTTGACTTGTCTGATTCCACTTTTATAACGATCGGAACGCCGATTACGGGAAGTGGAACGAGTGGGTCGATAAATAAAATAATTTATCCGAATACGCTTCAATCAATGATCTCTACATTATATCCGGGAAGTACAATACATTCCTTACAGATGTTGGCTACCGTTCCGCCTAACATAGTAGAAAGCATATTCAACTATATGGCTGCGGACAAGGCAATTTACGTACCGGACGCTCCAAATCCTACTAATCCGGGACAACGCGTAATTGACGATTACAAAGGAGCTGCAATTTGGTCTGGGTATCAATCCATAATCCATTTAACAGTATGAAAATAACAGAAGTAACAAGTGTAAAATATCCTTATGCGTCCATTAAGGCTGATAATAACAAGATATTGATAGAAATAGGAAATATGTATTCCTACGGTACAGAAATTTCATCCGGATATGAATATTATGACCGAAAGACAGGAGAAAAATTAACCTCTCCGAAAAAACTCGAAGCCGGAAACATTATGGAAGTCTGGGATTATGACTCTGACAAGATAAGCACGAATCAGGTATTCAATGCAGGCGAGTATATCCTGAAAGCCGGAATCATTTACAAGGTACTGCTTACTCATTACAAGTATCAAGTGACTGACGGTAATTTCAGTACCCTTTACATTCCTGTGACTAACTTGGACGACGTTCTTTCGGGAAGCATTCCCGAATGGATACAGCCGCATGGAGCGCATGACGCCTATCAAAAAGGCTCGAAAGTAACTTACAACGGCAAGACGTATGTCAGTACTGCTGACAATAATGTCTGGGTTCCGGGCGTGTATGGGTGGGATTTAATAAAATAATATTATGAGAATCGACGAAGAAGAAAAAATAGTCATAACGCTGAATGTCAGCGAATGTACAAAGGGATATTATTTGCGTTGGATTAACAAGCATGGAGAATGGTGCTATTATCTTTTCCAAGGAAACGAGTCAACGGAAATAAAGAACAGTGACGTTAATATTCAACACTTTATCCAAACGGTAGATTTTATTGACGGCTATCATTTAGGGACCAACAGCGTACAGGAAAAAAACATTCAAAAGTCAGTCAAGATATACGCTTCACTCGTCGATGAAGATGAATTTAACCTGCTCATTTCTCTTCCGCAATCAGTCAATGTAGATTTGTTCTGCGGTTATGATGTGGACGGAAAAACGGAATTATGGAAAGGCGTAAACATATCCGACGGAACATTTGCGAAAAGTACTGAAATTTTGAGAGATTTTGAAGCAACGATGCTACTTCCTCAATCATTTAATCAATCGCTATGAAAAACTATGAAATATACATAGACGGGAAACAGGTGGAAATAGACGACAAGTTTGATTTTTCACTGCTTTTCAAATCGTCTGTTTTTACTGAGCTGACAAGCGTACAGTCAAACCGAACGACTACAATCAAGCTTCCGAAAACAATAGAGAATCTGAAAGCAATCGAATTTTCAAATCTTCCTGAAAACGATACGGTTTTTCCATATCGAACAAAAGCGGTTGAAGTATATAAAAACGGAATGCCTATCATTCAAAACGGAAAGGGATATGTCCTAACAATTTCCGACTCGATAGAATTTTGCATCATTTGGGGAGTTGATGTCGATATTAAGCAACTGCAAAATTTGAAGTTGAGGAGTTTGCAGGGTGATGAGTCCATAGAATTTGATGATAGAAAAAATTTTATTTTTAGGCCAGATTATAGATATGGATTTGCATTATCACAGTGGATGAAATTAGATGATGATTTTTCATCAATAACAAGACGTCTAAATACACATCCATTTGTTTCATTAAAATGGATAATAGAAAAAATAATTGAGAAATCAGAAATAAATATTGTAATTCCTGATAATATTCAAGAACCGTTTAATCAACTATGCATTCCATTGCTTGACATTAATATAGGAAATAAAGGATTTATAAATGTGGCAACCTTTAATTTCTATTCAAATTTCAGGTTACTTCTCATTAATATTATTCCTGGATATACTTCAATTTCAAACAATGGAATAAATATACTATCAGATTGTAAAATAGCGTTTGACGGAATAATGAGTTATATTCACGAATTTTCGCAATACCGATGTTATACTGTTTTTTCCATATTTGTAAATAATACGCTTTCGTATGTTAAAACATTTACATTTGAACCAAATGAATCCGGGATTATTTTGAATCAAAATGATACCGTAATGGATTGTAAAAAAGACGATGTGATAACATTTACTTTAAGCGTAACCTATACGGTCTCTTCTCCCCATGGAGGTCAAATCTCACGTCCTCAAACAAATCCAATATTTGTATCCGGAACCGGAGCCATATTAGTTAAAGTAAATCCACAAACTGCAATTGATTTTGGTTCTGATTACCCTATCATTCCAAATCTACCGGATATTTCAGCTTACGAATTACTAAATACAATGAAGGCCATGTTTGGATTGTTCGGGAATTATACCAAAGACGGGATTACGCTATTTTCTATTGACGATTTTTATACTAATAAATCAAAAGCCCCAAATTGGACGGGAAAGGTAATAACCGGTAAAAGTATTGATACGCTTTCTTTTTCGGTAGGAGATTTTGCACAAAAAAACTGGCTGAAATATGCAGAGGACGAAACAGTAAATACTAATGCAGATGCTTATTTGAAATCAGATAACGACCACTTAGATAGTGAGAAAGATATTTATCAGATGAAATTTGCAAGTACGGATAATACAGACATACAAATAATTAACCAATCCGGTATAACATTTCAGGGTAAAGTTGCCTATTTCCCATTTTATACTTACGATTTAGTTAACGAAAAATTAAACACAAACAAACTGTCAAATAGAATTGTAGCAATTATTGATGACGAAAATGAAATAGAACCATACGCTATATTCAGTCAAGATTTATTTTTTGAATTTATAATTCAAAATTTTTATTCATCTTATCAACAAATAATCTATCATCCGAAACTAATTGAAGTTCAATTTCTTTTGACCGATTTAGATATTTTTCAGCTCGACATGATGATTCCCGTTTATCTCGAACAAACCGGTAACTATTACATCATTCAGGAATTAACAGTAAGTACAAACAACATTGCGAAAGCAAAACTAATACAGATGTGACATGGAAAAGGATAGATTAGACATAAGGCATCCACGGCAAACCCGTAAAACGCTTTTTTTGCTCTTTAATATTTGGATAGTCTGGATATTGTTGTTTAATGAGCAAATCCACCTGTTTGTTAAATTCATTCTTTTTTCTCTTACTCAAAAAAAGATAGCGTATCCAAGCAATAAATGCAAGGATATATATGGGCGAACAGATAACTAATAATATGATAAAAAATGTTTTCATATCAATTATAATATACTGCAAAGATAATAAACAATTCTAAATAAACAAAATAATTATGGCAGAAAATCAAGAAATAATATTCGACATTCAGGTTAAAACTACGGATGCAGTAAAAAAAATTGCAGAATTAAAACTCTCGAATGAAGATCTCAAAAAATCTCAAAAGGAGCTTCAAGATAAAATAAAAGAGGGCGGAGACGAAGAGCAAACGTATCGTGAAAAACTTGCAGCAACGCAGGAACAATACAAAAATAATCAAAAGGCAATTCAGGCTCTAAGCAAGGAAGTCCAAAACAATATGACTATCGGTAACGAACAGGCCGGAGTTATAGAAAAATTGAAAGCTCAGTTATCAAATACAACGGCGGAATGGAATAAGTTAACGGAAGCAGAACAAGAGGAAAAAGGAGCTGATTATCAAAAAACAATGGCTGATTTAACCGCAAAATTGAAAGAAGCAGAGCAAGCTCACGGAGATTTTCGCCGTTCGGTCGGAGATTATGAACAAGCAACCGTAAATTTGCGAGCTGAATTAAAGCAGTATGTAGCTCAACTCCAAGAAATGAAACTTGCAGGAAAAGATAATACGGCTGAATTTCAGGAACTAATTCAAAAAACAGCAGAAGTAAAAAAAGCTATTAACGATGTTGGGGAAGTAGTTAAAAACACATCAAAAAACACAGCAGTATTAAGCGGACTCAATGAAGCCGTACAAACGCTTGCGGGCGGTTTTGGATTGTTTCAATCAGCAGTTGGTCTCGCAGATACAGAAAATCAACATTTGAACGATACTATAAAAAACCTTCAAATAGCAATGGCGGCTCTTTCAAGTTTAATTGCTATTCAAAACGCACTTAAAAAAGAAAGCGCTATGATGACGCTTGCAAATAATGCAGCCACAAAAATAGCAACCGGAATTATGAGTTTATTTGGCGTTTCGGTTGTAGTGACAAGCACAGCTTTCAAATTATTGCGAGCTGCTATAATAAGTACCGGAATAGGAATATTGGCTGTCGCCATTGGTGAATTGGTAGCCCATTGGGAAGACTTAACAAAATGGCTCAAAACTTCCACTGACGGAATGAGTGAGTTCGGGAAAGCCATAAATACAGTTAAAGAAGTGGCAATGGGCGTCTGGGAAGTAATCAAAACATACATAATTTCTCCATTCGCAGCTCTTGGCGATATTATGAAAGGTGATTTTATGGGAGCAATGAATGAAATGAAGAAAGGAATTGACGTAGTCGGTAATTATCAAAAGGGAGCAAATGCACAGAGAGTTAAAGATGAACAGGCTACACAACAAAAACTTTTGGATGCTGCAAACGCAGCAAATTCTAAAGCATTGCTCGGTACGGCGGGCGTACTTGAAAAATCGTTGGAAGTGGACAAGGCCAGAGGCGTAAGCGCCGAAGAACTTTATAAGGAAGAAATGGCAATCTTAGATATGAAAATAGCAGGATACCGGATTGCTTTAAACGCCATAAAAGACGTAAACAGCGATGCCTATAAGGAGCAACAAAAAAATCTTGAAGACGCCATGCAAAAAAGAGATGTTACGCAAGCATCAGAAACAAAGCGTCTTGCTGACGTTGCAAAACAGCGGGCGAAAGACGCGGCGACGGCAGCAAAAGAACAGCAACAAAATCAGCTCGATGCCATTCGTCAGATGCAAGATTCCGCATTGGAGCTTGTAAAAGAAGGCGTCGAAAAACAGCGGCAAACAATTATTCAAACCGCTGACCGTCAAATTGAAGACATAAAAATAAAGCTTGCTACCGAAAAAAACCTGACCGTTACAGCCCGCCAAGCGATGAATGACACAATCGTCAATCTCGAACAGAAAAAGATTCAGGACTTGGATAAATTGAATGATGATGCCATTGCAGCCCAAATAGACAAGGAACAAAAGCGAATAGAATTGCAGTTGGCAGCCGTCAAGTCAGGAACGGAAGAAGAATACAACCTTAAAATGCAATCCATAGCCAACCAAAGAGATGCCGAACTTACCGCCAATCGTGCACTCGCCGAAGAACTTCGACAGGACGAAGCCGACATCAATGCCAAGTATGACAAGCAGGTAATACAGACAACAGATGCAAGGAATAAGGAAATATATAATAAACAGTCCAAGCAGCTTGATTTAGAGTTGCAAAACCGTTTGTTACAAGTTCAGCAAGGCAGCTTGGAGCAATATGATATGGAAGTCCAAAACGCACAGGATAAATATGATGCCATTTTGAACATGGACGATGCGACAAAGAAAGCATTGGGTATTTCACAGGAACAATATACCAATATGGTTCTAAACGCTGAAAAGAATATGCAGGATGCCACAACTAAACGAAATAAGGCATACGCAGAATCAGTTGCAACACAACTCGATGCAGCTCAACAAATCGGAGAAGGATTTCAGCAAGTTTTAGAGGCGTTTGCCGGAGACAATGAAACATTGGCAGCATTTGCTAAAACTGTTGCATTATTTAACATCGCATTATCCACCGGGGAAGCCATTGCAAAAGGAATAGCAGCAGCACAAGACGTCCCATTTCCGGGAAACTTGGCAGCGATAGCAACTACAATCGCTGCCGTGTTGGCAAACGTAGCCAAGGCAAAACAGCTTCTTTCAAGCGAAAAGCAGCCCAAAGCCCCCAAATTTGCTACCGGCGGAATAGTTACGGGACAAGGCTCCGGTACATCTGACAGCATAGTAGCCAATCTTTCCAACGGTGAAAGCATCATGACGGCGTCGGCGACAAGTATGTTTGGTCCCGTATTGTCTGCGCTGAATCAAATCGGAGGCGGTGTACCTATCAATGTAGTACAAGCCGCTCAACAGCAAATCGGAGAAGATATGCTGACGCGTTCCTTTTCTCGTGCGCTCGAGAAGATGCCAAGGCCGGTAATGGATTATTCGGAATACACTGATTTTGTTTCAAAAGTAGAATTGCAGGAAAGATTAAGCAGACAATGAAAGTATTTGAACTATTAAACGCAAGCGAATCAATCATAAGACGATTCGAGAAAGCCAACGTTAATATAAGCGATTCTCGCTACATTCCCATGTATGAGGATTACAGCAGATTAAAAGCCGAAGGTCACAAAGTTACTTATACGGTTGCTTATTTATCTGAAACGTATAACATATCAGAACAAACAGTTTATAATGTGGTGAAAAAATTTGAAAAAGAGATATAACCATCTGTACTTTTTTTACTAAAATTTCTTTGTAGTTGAATTTCAAATATTTACTGTTTATCCTTAAACCAACTCTTTAACTTTGTCGAAAAAAAGATATGATAAATATTTCAGGAATCATAGGAAACGAATCAAGCCAATACTCGCTCGTAAAACTGATTCAGGACATCAAGGCGCAACCGGAAACCGAGCCCGTCCACATCATTATCAACTCTCCCGGCGGCGACGGTGAACTCGCATTTAATATGTACGATTATCTTCGTGGACTTGGAAGAACAATCACAACCGAATGCACCGGACAATGCGCATCGGCGGCATCAATTATATTTCTCGCCGGCGACCGACGCATAGCCGGTTGTCCTATAATGATTCACAACCCATGGACAGAAGTACAGGGAGATTCCGAACAGCTTAATCAGGCTTCAAAATGGATGGCGGACTTTGAAAAGCGCTGCGAGAAATTCTATTCCGAAAAAACGGGAATGGACGAAACAACAATTTCCAACCTGATGAAAAATGAAACGTACCTATCTCCTTCGGAAGCCGTTGCGCTTAACTTCGCAACCGAAGCACGTCAAACGGCTATGGCGCTACTTAATATCAACTTTAATAATAACAAAAACTCAAGCAAAATGACAGAGAAAAAGAATGGAGAAACCAAGCTCCAAAAAATTCTGGCAATCCTCATGGGTGAGGACGAGTCGGAAAAAAAGATGCTCGACTTAACCACGGCGGCGGGCGAAACTGTTTCCGTGCAAAGAGATTCAGGCGACCCGCAAGTAGGCGACTCTGCGAGTCCCGACGGCTCGTTTGTAATGCCCGACGGCTCTACTATCGTGATTCTCAATGGAGCAATCACCGATATTACTCCAGCGCCCGCACAACCCGCAAACAATGAACTGGAACTATTGAAAGCAGAAAATGCAAAATTGAAACAGGATTTGCAAGCGGCAAACGCAAATTCAAAAACGGCGGAAGAAGCCAACCAGTTAATGGCGGTTAAGATGGCAGGCGGTAGCGCTTGGCTTGCAAAGCAAGTTTCAAGCTATACCCCGCAGGTAAGGGCGGAAAAGCAAGCACCCGCTGAAATTCAGGGACGATTTCAAGACAAACTTGAAAAAGTAAGAGAGAAAAAATTACAAATGTATAAAAAGGCATAATTATGGCAAGTACAGGAAAACAATATGTTGACCAGTTTACTATAAGTAATCAGGGAATAATGGATTTGCGGGAACTGTTATTTTTAACAGTCTTGCAATTTGGCTCAATCAATGAAACCTTAGACTTGATGACGGGGGTTGTTCCCGGCTCGCGTCTGGGCGGAATTGGAGAAATGGAGCCGGTAGGACTTCCGGCTAACGGTTGCGAGCCGCAATGGAACGCTTCAAAAATAGCGACAATTGAAAAACTCTGGGAGCTTGGCGCTTATGAAATAGCAGAAAACACCTGTTATCAGGAATTAGAAGAAACGCTTGTCCAATTCTCTATGAAAACCGGAACGGACAGGGCTGACTTAACCGGTACGGACTTTATCGATGTAATTGTTGAGCCGAAGCTTACAGAGGCAATGAATAAGATGATTTGGCGTATGCTGTGGTTTGGAGATAAATTAGCTTCAAATTTTGACGATGACGGAGTTATCACCGACGGGGTTAATCCCAAATTATTTCAAATTTGCGACGGTTTATTCAAAAGACTTTTTGATATTACATCCGGCGTAAATAATACGCAGCGCGTGACCATTGCGGCCAATACCGCAGCAACAAAAGCCCTGCAAAGGTCAGGAATCCTTACGGCGGGAGTTGCAACCGGCATATTTGACAATCTGCTTTACAATGCGCCGATTAAGTTGCGTCAAAAATCGGATAAAATCTTAATGGTAACGCAATCGCTTGCAGACGCCTTGACGATTGACATTAAAAGAAATACCGGAAGTAACTTGCAATGGTCTGCCGTATTGGACGGACTTGGAAACGAAAGAAGCCTGATGACTACAACCGTTTACAACGGACAAACGATTCTCGCGCTTCCGATATGGGACGAAATGATTCAGACGTTTGAAGATTCAGGAACTGTATGGAATAAGCCTCACAGGGCTGTATATGCAAGCAAGGCAACGTTAAAGGGCGGAATCAACTCATCCAGTATGCTTGCCGATTTGCAGGTTTGGTTTTCACAGGACCAGCAAAAAAACTTCATGCTTGCAAGGGATAAAGTCGGTACACTGACTTGGGAAGATAATTTAATCATGTTTGCTTATTAAAATTTACAGATATGGGGGGATTATGTGACTACTTAATTAAACAGGACATCGGAATAAATTGCGATGATCTGATAGTACCGGGAATCGAAGCGAACGGCGTAATAATGAATCGTTACGATGTTGACTTTGAAGCGTCGATTACAGACGACATGGCAAATAACGTAATAAAAACGATTGTATTGAATCAGGGTAAGAAAGCATATTCGATATATGTTCCGCAATCGAATGCGTTTAACAATACGACAACGACAATGGAAAAGGGAACAAATCGAAATACGTTTACCAATGATTTAGGATTTGTCGTATTGGATAACGATCCGGATGTATGCAAAAATATAATCGACCAGTTGGCTAATGGAAAATTTATCGCAATTTATGAAAATAAGTTCAAAAATTTGCATAAGCTGGGTACTCCGGGCGATTCTTCATTCCAGATAGTTGGATGGTATCAGGGGTTAATTGCTGAAACGCTGGAAAACAACAAGTACAGCGCGGATACAGACGGAGGATGGAACGTTTTGCTCAAGGAAACCAAATGTCCAAAATCGGGAATTTTCCTCTATAATACAAGTTATTCGATAACAAAGCAGCAACTGCAAACATTATTGAATCCTCAGTGACCGAAAGAGAGGAAATATTATTAAAAATTGACGAATTGAAAGGGCGGTTAAACGTCCTTTCATATTCCGATATTTCACAAATAGAAAAACTCTATATTACCGTATTCCGCGTTAAAATAAAACAGTGCAATTGCGGAAAAACAGATAAATACAGGGATGCACTATCAGAAATTTACTATTACTTACAAAAAAACAAAAACTTCATGGAAAAGAAATCAAATTACATGTTAAAAGCCGGCGTAATACTCCAAATGCCGAGCGACATAAACGTATATACAAATGCAAACCTTACGGATGATGTCGCTGAAAGATATTTGAAAGACAATATCAAGCGAGAAAATCTATTCCAAGTAAAACCGGAAGACTGGATGGACAGGATAAACGGAAAAGAAAAAACAACAACTAAAAACAAGAACGACAATGGCAACAAAAAAAACAGCTCCAAAGAATCCGAAGCGCAAACCGTGCTGACGCCGGAAGAAAAAAATACGGAAGCAAAACATCCTGATATCTTGGATTAATGAATGTTAAAACGGTAAAACGGACGGAAAAGCGGTTTGATGTTCCTGTTATCACAAACTTGGATATTCAAGCATGGGG
>Ga0123354_10005411_pt1 | contig 18544 bp, 7 predicted proteins | sample TergutLab28metaG_2_FD_97872 | JGI IMG/M metagenome (GOLD analysis project Ga0123354, IMG submission 97872) | Labiotermes labralis P4 segment gut microbial communities from Petit-Saut dam, French Guiana - Lab288 P4 | ecosystem: Host-associated > Arthropoda: Insects > Digestive system > Gut ...
CACTCTTCAGGCAGTTTCTCCTTCTTCCAAATAGAAATAATAAGTTTATGAATCTCCAAGTAAATTGTTCTACCCCCTGCTTTAATCAGTTCTGCTGGTATTTGGTGAATACCTGGCGATTTGTGACTCTTTAGCTTGTCGATAGCCAGCTCAACCTCAGAGGCTCTTGGCTCAGGTACTAATGGTTCTGCTGTGTGTATTTCTGCCTGCCCAATATCCTTAACCCCATGCACGTTGAATAGCTAGGAAAAATAATTCCTCCACCTAGCCACAATACTGTGGCAGTCTGCAACCAAGTCGCCTTTCTCATCCTTTACTATATTACATCTAGGCTGGTACCCCTTCTTAAAGTCACTGATGCCCCTATACAAGTCCCTAATGTTTTGGATCTTATTATTAGTTTCAAGATCCACAATTTTAGCTTTGTTCCTGAAATGTCTGAAACTTCACGCCTTACATTGTTCAGATTATGTACATTGCTTTGGCTTCGATCCTGTATCCACTGAATTTTAGCCCGCTTCGTTTGAGTGATATATATACTGTTGTGATACGCACTGTTGTGATATATACTGCTGTGATATATACTGCTGTGATATGTACTGCTGTGATATATACTGTCACTATGTAACTCTACACTTTTTGGTTATAATAAAAAATAACAAATATTCACAGTACTTTTATTAAAATTAAAAAAATAGTAAAACGCAACATTAATGCGTTTTTGTGCAACCATTGTTTCAGTGGAAAAGAAATAAATATTGCTTGTTTTAAGTGTGTGTTGGTAGCCTTAGACATCCAGCTTGCAGTGCGCATCCGCCATATTGTCATACTTGGCCTGCCCTGCTCTACAATATTTTTTCCACATTATCTCATAAACGGCATGATTTTCTATAAAAACAGTTTCAGAACACACAGTGTGGTGTGTTTTGAATTTCCCTGCAACTTTACTGTGTAGCGTTTCTCATTGTATGAAGAACTGCGCTAGTGTATGAAAAAATGTACATTGTGTTCATGTACAGTGCCATTTATTTTTATCAGATTTTAATGAAGCTTTAATTTTCTAGACAGATTTTCGAAAAATTAAGAAATATCAAATTTAATGAAAATCCGTCCAGTGGGAGCCGAGTTGTTTCATGCGAACAGACGGACAGACAAACATATGACGAAGCTTATAGTCTTTTTTCGTACTTCTGTGAAAGCGTGTGGAATGTAGAGGGTAATATATTTAGGAAAGGTAGGCTTGACAGACTGTGTGTGTTCCCAGGCGGGACGACCACTGACCTACTACGCGGCGGGGGGTCTATATTGAGAAGCTGCTAATGAGTTTGACAGGACCGAAATAGTGGCTGCTGATTGCTCCTGTTGCCGACACCAAATAACTGCTCTACCCACGCTTACACTTTAGTTAAAAGCTCCCATTGTTTTTGAACAGCTGTTGGCCAGAATGCAAGTAACAGTGCCTAATACTGTATGAGTGAATTCAACTTTAAAGCGAAGGGAACCTGCAAGGAACGGAGATAAGTGGGAATTCTGCTCTTGTGTATTCTTGGTCTACTTGTCTCGTCATTAACTTAACAAAAACTTTTTCGTTAATTGTGTACTGAGCTATTTTACTAAGCTCTACAAACTGCAGTTGTTGCGTTGAATATTGAAGAGCAGTGTTTCCCAAACTTTTATGCTCGCGGACCTCTTTTGGAATCGAAAAATAACTGCGGATCCTAACATCCTTGCTCATGTAAATATCGTGTGTCCAAATGATAGGCATCCAGAATTGAAAATTCATATCTCAGAACTGATTTTCTTTTTTCTTTTCTTTTTTTTTTTTTTTCCACGGCGCGACAGCTCTAGAGGACCAAGGCCTCCTCATCGAGGATTCATGATCACACTCAGACACTCCACACTCGGTAGAACCCCTCTGGACGAGTGATCAACCTGACGCAGAGTCCTCTACCAGATATCGCACAACACTCACAACTGACAGATGTCTATGGCCCCGGCGGGACAAAACTGATTTTAGGTAGATATTAATACATACCAGTAGCTTACGTAACAACGAACTGCACGATTTGATCTCAATTACTGATCGTCGCTCGTTTCGTGGGTAAAAGATATTTCTTATTTGGATACTCTAACAGTCATACGAACTAAACATATCGCCAATTAAAGAAGTCCCACGATTATTTTTAACATATTATTCGTCTAATTACAAGAATTAGTAAACTTCAAAGTAGAAATTACAGAAATGTATCCACGGATACCTTAGGATCCGCGGAGTATGCACTGGGAACCACTACTGCAGAGAGACGCTACGGCTTATTAGAATGTACGACCATAATATTCGCCAGAAGTTGCTGATCAAAACGTGACAAAAGTTTCATATCGTCTCCCCGAGGATAATAAAGTTCTGTGTGTCACGAATACGTGTTACGTGAGTTACTTCACAACTTAATGTTCGCGGTCTATACTGGAAATGATACGACCCGTAGTTTGTGGCTTTATTAAGTCCGTTCGGGTAAATTCCAGTTTGTTCTCATCTCCATATTCAAGGCTGTCCCTACTCAGTAACCAAAGTGAGATCTGATTCGACGTTATTTTCACATGACAGATTAATTCATTAGAACGTACGTATACGCATTTAGTTATTTAAGAAATTCCTCTAATGTTTTGGGACCAGAAGTCTCATTTATGAGAAAAAGCCACTGAAAGCTATTCGAGCAAGCTATATTCAGCTAACACAGCCACGTGTTATTCATTACATATAACCAGAGGCAAAATACTTTGGCCTATTATTACTATGTTTGTAATTATATACACTGCGCCCCTTAAAGTGTTTTAAAGTCAGAGAATCAAAGTAAAAATCATAGATAAAAGTCTCTTTTTTTCTGCTCTTATATTGGGCTTATTTTATCAATACATTATTTTTTTTAAAATTACGCTTAATTTAAAATTTAATAGGTCTAAGTATATAATGAAAGGAAAATGTAAATGAACTTTAATTTTCATTATAAATAATAGCGTTCCGTAATACAGTGTCATTATTATAAATGATCCAATCGGTAATGTAACAACTTCCCGTCTTTTCGCTTATGCTATACACCCAACTGAAATATTGGATTTTTCCCACATTGCTTAACGGACAGGCTGTGAAGTCTGTGTGGCACATCTAAAGAAACCGGGCGAATTTCTATAAGAGAAACGTGTTAAATATAATAGCTACTATTTGTGTCGTCGTAAAGTGAGACGAAAAGTTCCCGAATTAAACAGATATACACAGAAAAACAGTTTAAATTATTACAATTATTATAATTATTAATATAGATCAGCGACGCACGGAACCATGAACATAACATATTCTATTTTAGACAGCAGAAGAACACGCAGAAGATGTATGCTAACTGACGAAAACTGAAATAAATCGGTGCTAGTTTGGAGCCTGTCCAACAAAACTTTCGTCGCGAGTTGTGCAGAAAAATTATGTGACCACATAATGGGCAAGAAACGCACCAAAACTGAAGCATTTGCATCCTTGCTAAACGATATGTGATGCTCTGTGATGTTGATCGTAAAGAAAACTGAATTTTGTGAACTAGTATCTTCAGGGCGTGTACGATGTAGAAACTGACTCCACGCTCGTTTTGTTTAAAGACTAAGTTGTGTTTTATCTTAGTGGATACGTAAACTCTTTGAATGCAGGTATTATTTTCGATATAATCCAACAATATTCCACAGAATGTCATTACATGGCGTCACGATGTTTAAGTGCCATGTTATGAATGAAAACAAAATTCTTTTGCCCTCGTTTTTCAGAGGCTATGAATTCAGAGGGACATATTAAAAAACACATTCTGACACCATTTTTTTTAACATCTGTCTGTTGACGACAGTACCCGTCTTTTCAGCCAGTCACTGCAACAGCTCACGCCGCAACCCATGTTGCCCATCTTCCTTAAATATCGAGAGTAAACCCTCTAATAATGGCCTAAACACATTTCACTGGACCGAACCTCGTGGAACCCTTACTCACGACAAACCTAAATAGCTTCAACCAGTGACCTGCCCGCTGTCAGGTGAATCGAAGGGAGTAAAGGGTGATTCTTCTGACCATGCAAAAAGTATATACTTGTACAACTATGGGCCATATGTTACATGTTACTTTCATACTTAACGTAATTTCTTACTTACTTACTTACTCACATACTCCAAGGTGCAGAGTCCTGCTTGAGAAGCTAACCGGTTCTCAGCTAGCCAAGAAATTCCCCCTCATTTTATGGGAACTGAAGGTTTATTACCGCATTTACAAGTGCCTGTCACCCCTTCCTATCCTAAGCCAGCTCGATTCAGTCCATACCACCACATCCCACCTCCTGAAGATCCAGCATAACATCACATGTTACATGTTGGCTCCTTAATGTTTTTAATGTTTTATAATCCAAAAACACTGTTTCAAAAGTTCCTAAAAATGCCGCCAGTGATGACAGAGGCTCGAACCTTTAGACAAATATACTGAATCGCCTCATTTCCAACAAGATATTAGAAGAGCAATAAACAGTTCCGCCACTGACTCTCACGCATGTAACTTTCAGCCTTTGCTTTGAATTGTCTCGCTTCAATCCAAATATTTAAGAGCAGTGAACAGTGCCATCGTTGATTCAGGTAGTGTACTGAACTGTCTCACACCCTGGCAGATATAAATTGGTATAAAACAGGAGCCACTGTCAAGCGTCTCCATGCACTCTTTTTTTAGATTCAACATACGTCCACTAGGAGCGCTATTGTTGCATCGAACACTGTTAATTAACGTGTCGGACAATTGATGGCAGCTGCTGATCATTAATTAAATTGTCTACTATGACCTGGAATTTGACGAAAGAAAATATGTTGAAATCTAAAACTTAACAAACACGTATGAGAACCTGAATTTGTGGATTTCTGAATTGTATTGTAATTAGTTTTCATACCATTTTACAGTCACGTATTTGCTATGTATCAATACAAAGTGTGGGCTTCAGCAGGTGTAATTTTACTCAGTGACAGAAAATTGGCTGCCAAGTGGCTCGAAATATGAATTCTTATAATAAAACCAACTAGATGCACTAATTTCTCAAATTTCTTTTTGGAATAAAACTACATGTTTCGGGCAGTTACTCTGTCCATCATCAGGTGTTTCTCACTGCACACACAGCAGTGGTATATGTCATACAGGTTTACTGACAGCTTGCGAGCATGATCAGGACGGAAGAACTGCCCGAAACATGTAGTTTTATTCCAAAAATAAATTTGAGAAATTAGTGCATCTAGTTGGTTTTATTATAAGAATTTATCATGATGCACAGTCACCTGAACGTCAAATTCGAAATGCAAAGTATGATATATTATTAGCAAATAGTTTAGCTGTAAGAATTTCGGTTTTTTAGGGTACAATAAAATGATTTAATAAAAAATTGGTGGTTTGGAAACATTTTATTAAACAAGGCTGTTGTGTGTAATTATAAATGCAAACGGTTACGTGGTTTTCTGTCCTGGCCGACATATCGATCAAGTTTGTTTTAGCTATTAATTCTGTCTTATGTACCGACTTTGGTTGCTCTCTGTCGTATTTGTACTATCCAGTTTACGAAATAATTACCCCATATTCCGATTCCCCCTCCTAAAATATTAATAATTTTACTGTCAATTCGGAATCCAACAGACCAGTCATTCGCCGACCTCCCACCGCAGAGGTCCTGGGTCGAAAAAAAGCCCACGTGGGAACGGGGAAGGTTTAACTCAGAGTAATTTGGTTTTAACTGTTGGCGTCATTCCACCATTGCTGTGTGCTTATGTTTCATCTATGAAATCACCAACGCTGTTGAAATCGTAGTAATTGACATCTTCGTTAGAACACACACATCACTTTTTCATGCTCCCTTCCTCTCTCTCTCTTTCTCTTTCTCAAACCGTTAGACCTAACTCGTAAAAGCTGAAGGAAACTTTTCGTTTCACAGATTTGTGCTGTAATATTTGTTAAGTGTCGATAACATAATACCCACATTGGGGGCCGTTTCATTTGTAAGGTTGCCAATAAATAAAAATTTAAGCTTTCTTTTGAAGTTTTTAAATTTTGGCGCAACTGCCCCCAGTTGGCCAGGACCTCCTCATTCATGAGATTTCTAGATCACACACAACAATCCACCATGGTCGATAGGCTTCCTCTGAACGAGTAATTAGCTCGTCGCAGAGAACTCTACCTTGTAACACACAACACTCACAATAGACATCCATGTCCCCAGTGTGATTCGAACCCAAATCCCAGCAGGCGAGCGCCCTCAGACTTATTCCTTAGATTGCGAGGCCACTGGGACCGACTTTTTTGAAGCTAATTCTTCTAATTAATTTATCCCATACATTTGCCACCTAAGGACAGCATCACGCACTCAGAAGCCAAATTACATGCATTGCTCCTCGCACGGACAAGCTTTAGACCACTTCAGCACCGGAGTCACAGTCTGCAATATTCACTTAACGACTGTTCGTTGCGGCAACTGAGTCACTGCCACACAGCCCGAAACTGTATACCTGGGTGGCACTTGACTGTAGAGAGCTGGCAATCTCGCGAACATACACGAGGCGAGGATGGGGTGTTAAAACGTGCCTGATGAATAATTCCCAGATGTATGCCCTCAACGGATCATGTGCCAACTAAATTTCTCAATTCAATGGAGTGCAAATTTTACTGTTGTCGTTATACACTTGTTTCCTTAACCCATTAAAGATGAAAATGACCTGATTATAGTTAAAGTCAGTCCGTACCGCACAGCTAACGTACTCCGTTATGGTTGTAAAAACCAATTACTCGTAGCTGTTGCAGTTTATGAGATTAAAATAATACGTAATAGTCTCTGAGATCCATAATAATCATAACAATATTTTGTGCTGAAAGAATGTAGAATTTAATTGTGTTAAATCTCGTGGTACGTACATAAAGTGTTTTTAGTTCCATATGGCCTAGTTTGTATCCAGTAGGCTTTGAAAATAAGATTTCGTAGCAATTATTGTTTCTAAAGTAACGAGAGGAATACCTGGACTTTACAGCAAGGAAGAACAGGATGGAGAAATACACTTTCATTATTCGCGTTCCACAAACTCATATTATGCTGGTAACATCAAGGCAGACATAACGTGTAGACAGCATGGATGGTAAGAGAATTTCTAACAGCCGAAAAGGACGAAAGTAAAAAAAGCCTTTTGGAGACAAAAGGGTATGTGAAGAACAGTTACAAGCGATCTTACATAAATAATATATAAGGTTGTTAATTACGTTAAACTCTCTCGAATTAAATCAATACCGAGCTTTTTTTTTTTTGGCAAACGTGGATGAACATTTTGAGTAAATTTTCCAAATGGAGTTATGTTGCGGTCGAATTAGTTCATAACAAGTTAATCATAAAAACATTGTGTATAAATTTGTCATTCGCACCAAATCGTAAAGACAAAACCTAATGGGCTTTCGTTTCACATATTTCTAAAACTTGGGTTTGCCCAGTGTATGATATAGCTAACACACAGTTGTTTGTGTGTTGTTTACCGATGCTGTCATTGGCTAACGTTATACAGCGTTGGTAATGGATGAATGAATATGAAGATTTGACAGACTAACACTGACATGGGAAAGCGAAATACTCGGTGCGAAACCTGTCCAAATGCCAGTTTGTCACCACAAATCCGACATGGATTGGTCTGGAATTGAACCGGGGCTTCAGCCTGAACCATGGCACTCCTCACATACACATGCAACACGTTTATTTAAAAAGTCAGGATGTAATCAATGAGTTGAAATGTGGCTGCCCAACACAACCCACAACAAATCGTGTAGTGTTACTACCAAATATTCGTTCGAATATTTCTTACTGATATAATCTAATAAATCTTCATCTGGGTTTGGCGGCGAGGGTAGTGAAGAAGATCTGACCTGGGAATAAGCGGAGGTGGTTGAATTGGGTCTTTAGACACTGCCATATTACGAATTTTGTCTTTACAAACTATTCACAGACTATGTTTTGTGGTTGTGAAGGCACTCCATATCACTTATTCCTCCCGTCTTGTTAATGCAGTCGATTTATGCCATGTTGTGATACTTAACTTCTTCAGTTTAAAGACTCTAACCCAAAGGCGAGTTTGTTTGCGGACCGCACGTGACAAATAAGAGTAAGTGGTTTACCGAACCGCCTAATTATTGTGTAACCTGTATTGTGTAATACACAATTCACAACCTTGGCCGCGGGTCGCATAATACAACCTGGCGGACTGCGTATTGGAGACCCATGCTGTAACCCATCCATCCCCTCTATCAACTGCCACCGGTTTCACTTATATCGTCAGTAACAACTTAAAGTCAAGGGTCTAGAAAAGGCAATTATTGCGAGGTCGTTTCAAGTACATTAATCAGAATCCAAATCCAGTAACTTAATTTGGAGATGAGTTGAAAGTTGTCGTATAACCCCAAACTTTCCAAATTTCGTAATTTTTTGAAGAGACAAGAAACTGCACCATACTTAGGACTAAACCAATGCGCTTATTTACTGTTAAAAGGTAATAATGTCCCTCAGCTTAATTAAGCACCACGTCATGCAGGCATATGGGGGTAGTAGAGATTTAGCTCCACGTATTCTTAACCACGGCACTAAATGAAGTATGTGATCAGCTCCACGCCCCAGATGCTTCACTCCTGGAGAAAGAGCTTCCTATACCCTCTGAAATGGGGCCTGATTAGGCTCCCCAAACCGCGTAGACTTTTTTTTAGAGACAAGAAAATCTGTTGCTCCTGCACGGAATCGAACCTCGATTCCTCGGCCGTCCCGCTCGTAGGCGAATCACAAGACCGACTGACCTACCCATGTGGAAAATGTTATGTGCTACGCGTGTATTTATTTTCTGATCCACTGACGCTACAAGGGGCTCAGAAATAAGTGTGTTGTAAGAAAAAGACGTTTGTTTAACCCTGAATATATCTGCATCGCGTCAGTGACCTTTCTTACAGTTCTTTCCACACCGCATGAATCCAGAACAACTTGCAGCTGTATTCAAGGTTACGAAATCTACTTCGTATTCCACACTTCAGCTTGTCTCACGTGTCCTACACCCCACGATTCTCACATGCAATACGTAACGTAAAATCACATTCTGCAACGTTAACATATTACAACTTCCGTTATTTAATATCCGATTACAAGACGTTAAGTCTTGATATCAATTCCGCGCTTGAACTCATTCCAACGACATGCAGTGAGCAAGCTTTATTCCGGTGTCCATCTGTCGTCAAACTTCGGAAACATTCGTGAATACGACACTCCCGATTACAAGAAATGCTTGCTTCAGGGCCTACCTCATAATCTGGCATTGTACATCATTTGTATATACAGAATGTAACGAAATTCAAAAGACAGATTCCTAGGAACGATAGAGGAGATCAAAACAATGTATTTTAGGGCAGGAACCAATATCCGGAAATGCATAGTTTGGTCGCAAAACACAGAACCAGAACACGTGTGGTTTGGAAGGTTAAATTGCACGTGTCTCTGGAACTTCATAGCCTGCTGCTTCATTTTATTGTTCTGGACGTGGAGTTCTGTAAAACGGAAAACGTGATTAAGAAGAATAAAATTTATTCATGAAACGAAAATTGAAAATCAACGCAAAAACGTTAGCTACGTCTAATAGAAGATTTTCATAAACCTGCTGCAAGAAACGAATTTCACAGAACCCCATGTCCAGAAAGATAAAATTTAGTTTCAGGCTAGCAAGTTCCAGAACAGCATGCACTTCATCCTTCGAAGTGGAACGTGATCAAGGTCCTGCGTTTAGCGACCAAAGTGAGTATTTCCGGATATTGTAGCTATCTCCTGTATTGTTCCTAAACATCTGTCCTTTGAATTTCGTTACATCCTGTAGTTTGCGGTACTATAAAATGGGTGATGTGACTTTTCGAAAATAGGATGTTGCCTTAGAGCCACAGGAATGCCTTTTGGGGCGGGCACACTTTACAGGTCGATTTTTAGGTCTTGTTTTAAAATTTCCCGTCAATGTGTCTGCGAATTTTATGATACGGTGATGAAGTGCTGATAAAATTTATCTTTTTTTAACTGACCGAAACAGAGACAGAATGTGACGTTACTTGGGGCGGTATTTATGCTTGTACCGGTTCGCCCCTTGTTGATATTATTTCATTGACCAACATTTCCCAGAAGTAATAACATACAGCCCCCTGTTCAATGGATCCCGCGGTCATATTTACTACACAAAAGGATGTACATTTATGTTTGGCAATACTGCGACCATGTAACAGCTATTTCACTTGGTAGAGACATATGGTACGTGACGCACCCAGTTGCTACAGATGACGAACTGCTGATTGAGTCATGGCAGTATGACGCTCTCGTTTGATGTGGGGCAGATATTGGCAGCGTATTGAGTTTGGATTATTTATAAGCCTAGCTTAATTGCAGTTAGATTTTTTGAAACGTGTTTAGTCCAGTTTAAGCATTCTACTAACTTTAAATTATGTAAATTATTAAATATTATTAACTATTAAGAATAGTAAAAATAAGCGTAGTTGTGTTACAAGCAAAATTATTAAAAAAAACACTGTGCATTAAAATTTACACTTTTACCTACTTGAAGTGTTTACTACCACACAAACTGCAAGCACACTGGCAACAGCAGCAGGACTGGACACAACAATCTAAAGCCTGAGCTACTGGCGGCATTCTTCAGTAATCGATAACTGTTGAACTAACTACGTTACGTGCAACGGAGTCCTTGTTGCGAAATTGACAGTTCCTCAGAGAGTCAAGAAATCCCCACATTTTATGGAAGAAAGTGCACGCCTTGTTCACAAAGGCACGTCACTTGTCCATAGGCAAGCCAGCTCAATCCAGTCCCAAATTGAAGACCAATTTTAATATTATCTTCCCATATACGTCTACGTCTTCACACTGAAGCCTTTCTGTCAGGTTACTTCACCAGAAGTCTGTATGTGCATATGTTCTACCTACCCCCCACCACATACCTTACTCCTTCCATCCTTTCTTCGATGACCCTGAAATGTTTGGTGGGAAGCACTAATAACGAAGCTGTCTATTATGTAATCTTCTCCATTCCTGTCTTGCTTCCTCGCTCTTGGGGCCAAATATCTCCTCAGCACACACAATCTTGAATAACTCTAACCTACCTTTTTTTCCCTTGGCGTGTAAGACCAGGTTTCAAATCCACATGAACACACAGACATAACTGGACTTCTGTGTATACTATTCTTTACACTTTTAGGTAGGATTCTGGACCGAGCAGGCATTCTCTGAATTTAATCTGCTAATAATGCCAATATGCATGCAGTTCACATTTGTTAAGGTCGTTGTCAAATTTTTAAACCGCCACATGTTGAAGGGATTTTTCAGCGGTCTTTTTGTTGTGGCTTCGTCGTGCTGTCTGCTGGCGAGATGTCAACATGCACTTCCATTTTTCAGCATTTATTTCTGAAAATGAGCTACAGCTAAAATGAGAATAGAAACTTTGGCGCTGTTTTAGATTTACGTGTTGAATTTTAAATATGGCCACAAATTTCAAGCAGTTACAATTCTAAAGAAATTACTTTTCCAGAGGTTTCTTTTGATCTTATAACGATTAATGAAAACATAAATATTATTCAGTATTCAATTTCATTTATTATATTACACTGTTATTCTGGTACTTGTTTTAATTTATAGTGGATATTTGTAGTTTATTTCAATGTTTTACATTATCATCAGGAGAAATCGTGCGAGACCAACTGCAACTAACGCCAACCATGTCATTCCATCTACTGTTTTAATCTCCAACACAGCACATCATAATATAGGTCACAGTGTACAACATTGGCATGTTTGTGTGAAAATATCAGACATACTTCTTAAAAACGTGTCGAAATATTTTTACTTTTTTTCTTCAGAAGGACAACATTTTAGTAAATAAGTTCGTTGTTTTCACCACATTTAATATTTAGTCATATTCACACTTTTAACATCTCATTTCCCGGAATCCGGTCTTTATTCTGTCGTTCTCCTCCTTTCGTTGAGCTGCTTCATAAAAGTTTCATAGGAATACACTTTGCTACGTTGTTAAGTTCTCCTGTCTTCAAACCTTTGAATACGTTCCAAGTTTTCTTCTAAGAAGTTTCATTATATATTTGTTCTCTCGTAATTACCGACACATTCCTGTTCTTTATTTTTAGTATCTACATTAATTTTACTTTATTTGTCTTTAAGAGGGTGTAATTGTTTTTGGAGGGGTTTATTCACGGTTCACCAACTTCGTACACTACTTTATTTCTGTGTATGTTAAGTGCAGTTAAGACCTGGCGGGCATAGTTGTAGTAGCTCAGTGCCTAACAGGATCACCGTCCTTTTACGTTGGCCTACAGTCCACAGTCTTACCTTCACGTGTTCACTTGCTTTTACTTACATGAAACATGTCACCACACGAAGTATACTCCGATACAGAACGCCGGTACTAACAAACCTGACAAATTCACATAATCACTACCACCACTGCCACATTTAAATCTGAACCACAACACAATACACAAAAGTACATACATTTACACCAACAACGTACCACTTTATTGAGCTTAAGAATTGGGAGAAGCCGATAGGGGATTACAATAAATTTGTCCCACCTTGACACTTAACCTGTTAGTCCAGTATATAATTGCACCTGTGATACGCATAAGTGACATTTGTAAACTGCTTTCACCAGGAAATAACGTTTCTGTCGACGGAAGTTAGGAGTGAAAATGAACACAGACTTAAGGGTCATAAAATATTTTATTGTAAAAGTAATAATACTTTTAATCTCGAAAGAAATGAATTTCTGTGATATTTCCGTATCAAGGTATAAGCACAATCATCAAACAATTTTTTTCTTCAGGTTAATCATCACACTGTGCAGAGATAAGTCAACAGAAGTGAATACAGGCCTATATTTCGGAATCATACATACCATTACTTTTACCAAGCTGGCATTTTGAATGAGGGGTATTGACAAGTTATGAAGAACAGCCCACTCCGACAAGTTCGGGTTAAAGACGCTAACATACGCCTACAAATTCACAAGCTAGATGCAGCTTATATCTGCGCGTCGTCCGAACAGAACACCTAGAACTTGGGCATGTGTAACTGTGGCCAAATTGACATTCCAGAACGCCCCAGAGTTGTGTAGCTTTTCAGCCAACGGCCTTCCTCCTTCCTCATGGGATAGTAGAATATCCCGAACAGGTCAAACATTATTACTGTTTCTTGGAAGTGTGTCATCCCCGTTGTGTGTGTGAAAATTGGAAAGGGTATGTAGTCAAACACAATTATGTCAAGTAAGATGTATTTAACGGCTATACTAGACAACTACATGTTTCGGCCTTTACTGGCCATCTTCAGGTTGTCTTCAAGAGAACTTAAGGTCCTACTATATACATTGTGCGCGCACGTGACGCAGAGATCTCTACATACGGGCCTTATTGTGTAATGTAATTTCTATAAGCGGTGGTATGCTCTGACTGGAGGCACGATAGCGTCTGGTGGCTAGTGTCGGATTTTGAAGTTCCTTGGTGTGCTGGTACCAGCTCACCAAGGAATTACATTACTTAGAAATTACATTACACAATAAGGTCCGTATGTAGAGATCTCTGCAGCACGTGCGCGCACAATGTATATAGTAGGACCTTAATTTCTCTTGAAGACAACCTGAAGATGGCCAGTAAAGGCCGAAACATGTAGTTGTCTATTATAGGCGTTAAATACATCTTACTTGACATAGTTGTGTTTGACTACATACCCTTTCCAATTATTAGTGGCTGTTTGAACTGTGACCATGGGATTGTACAAACTGCAGACAGTTATCTATATAGCTCATTCAGAAGGCTACATAATTCAGCAGTTCATTATCATGTTCACAGCTACATTCAGTGTAAAATTAGAATCTAAAATTAAATTAATATGACTTTCTGACTTTCAGATGATGGGGCAGGCTAATAAGCAGGGGAACGAAGATCATAACGTGGCCTTCTAACCAACAGGACGGTTCATCTTCATGAGGCACGGGCGTGCTGTTTATACAGAAGAAAATGTTCATAAAACAGGCAAAAATTCCTTCTAATCACACGCATGATTTCCTTCAGGAAATTTTCTTGCCTTCAAAAAGCATCTTCTGTGTATCATCACATTACCAATTTTACGGAAACAAAAACCTCTCTGAGAACTTAATCATCGGTTGTCGAGCAACTCCATACATTGAAAGGAACTCGACTCGACTCGTCATGCCTTAATTCACAAGAATCTGCTGTTGTATTCTGGCCTGAACCAGAAGAGCCCCTACCATATTTCCACACCCCATTGTTTTAAGACCGTGGCGTAGTCGGTATAGCGAATCTCTAAGGGCTGGACGGTCCGTGGATCGAATCCAAGTGGGGGCGAGATTTTCCGCACCCGTCCAGGCCCAGCCTCCTCTACAATGGGGAACGGATTTCCTTCCCGTTGGTAAAGCGGCTGGAGCCTGTCGTTGGCCACACACAACCCCATTTAACGCCGAGTTTAAAGAAAGAGTAGATCTGTACCTCTACCCACCTTCTGGACCTTCGTGACCTCTTCTAGGGTGAACTTAGTTTTATATTACTACCTTCCAACTCGTCCTGATTCCAAAACGGTCCCTTTTCTTAGTTTTTACCGACTGCATTTTGTAAGAATATCATTTTCTCATTTGTGTTGCCTATCTAAATTACCTCAGCCTTCTTGGTTTTATCAACCCAACAATCTTTGCTGAAGATAACAATTTATTTTATTTAAGTTTCAATTAAAGACGATGCAGTCAACTAATTATATAATGTCATTTTACAGAATTTTTAGTGAATTATGACTTCAGAAGATGTGGAAGGACGCATATGTGGCACAATTTAACCTACTATTTTGGTTTTTGCATGGACGGACTGAGGAAAAACCATTAAAATCCTCAGTGAATACACCTAGTTTCTGGTCCGAGAGAGGAAGAGATTATTTGAGGCAAAATGGCGTAGCTGCGATACTGTTATAATGAAACTTAAGCAAAAAGGATGGCGGTGGGAGGGAAAATATTGGCTTCTTTATGCTGGTCATTATAGGATCGACTGGAGGACTTTTGTGAACACGGTAATGAACATTTAGATTCTGTAAACAGCAGAACATTTCTTCATCCGATGAATAACTGCAAGCTATAATGAAGGAATTTACATCAAGGGGTTAGATTAAGTTTTCCAACCCGATAGATAAGAATTTTTTTTCTGGCCGATAGGTTGAAATTCAGAAATTAGCTTTCGTCCAGTCGAAGACATAAAACGCTCTTGTTAAATTCCAGAAATCAGTCGATATGTCGAAATAAGTAAATGCATAGCTCTCTGTATAAAAGCAATGACAGTCAATAAGTGGCATGTGTATTACAGTTCTACATCTGCATAAGGACACGCATTACTGCCCGCACTGCTAGCTGTAATTAGGTTGCAAACGCTTCCAAATTTCCGGGACGGTTCACCCTCAAATCCAGTATTCGCATTATAGCCTCGTTTCCTCTTCTGCGAACTTCTGGTGCTAAATACTAGGCTCTTGGCGTCATACTTCGCTGTTACTCCATGTTCCCCCCGCAGACTGCATTGTGCTGAAGGTGCTGATTGTAACACTCTTTCTCCTGTGTTGTATCGGCAGTGTGGAATACTTGCTAATGCTGCTGTGACAGCTGCCTGTCGTTGTACCCCCCGAACTGCTGGAAGAAGTCGATGCGCCACCCTCAGATACACCCAGCACCCCCTGGTGTACCAGAGTGCCCGGTGCTGCCCCACCGAAACGCTGAAGTTGCTGAGCAAATAGGAAAGGTGTCGGAACTGTATCAGGCGCTGTCGTCGGTTTCATGGTCACAAGGGGCTGTTGTCTCATGAGGGTTATCGGGACGGTGACACCAGCTAAAGGCGCGTCATATTCATGTACTGGCGGAGCTGAATCAGCAGGCGGGGGCTTCCCTGAAGGAAGACTGGTGTCTGCTGTTGAGACCAAAACACTTGTAGGAGCACCGCTTCCATCTCTTGTAGGATTGGTAGTGCATATGTCCGGAGCTGTATTACTGAGAGGACCTTCGACACCCTCCCCGTCACTGGCGACAAGTGCCCCGTAGTATTCCATACTGCTACCGCTCCACAAACTTGGGGGGCCGTTCTGGCGGCGCCTTCCACTTGAACTGTGGCGATGGACAAGGTACTCGCCTGCAGAGCCCTGACGGAGACGTCTGTCAGCGCCCGGCACCATGACCCGCACCATGTCCTCTACTGTAGGGAAGCGTCTGAGATACGCCGTTATGGACAGCATGGCTGCAAGCTCTGCCATGATGAAGGCAGCTCCGGCGGCAAAGAACGACCAGCCATATCTGTAGTCAACCAGGTTCGACGAATTGTTGTACGTGGTAACGGACAGCTGTCGCCGGGGTCGGTCAAGGTAGGCGTCGCTCAGCACGGAGGCGAAGATGACAAGACCACCCCCTAGCGACAGACCTGCGGACAGAGTGACACGGATTGCATTTAAAATTAACATTTTTATGAATGACGACCACAATCATTACTGGTTATTAATCTCAAATTTTAGACAAATTAAACAAGTGTATCCTGGCATCTGACAACAACAGTACTTTCAACTTCATTCGACGAACAGTTTCAGTAAGTTCACAAAATAACCACTTACAATAGAGAACAAACTTATGGTCACTCGGCTAGCAAATAAATTCACCGAAAGCTGTAATGAATTCGAAGGTCCGTTAGTGCTATCGCCAGAGGCAGTCACTGGGCACTACCTTAAGCGCTGAATGCGGTTCATACCATTACATTCAAATTCTTACGATCACTTTAATATTCTTCTCCCGCCCACGTCTAGGTCACCCAAATTGTCTCTTTCCTTCACGCTTTCCAACTAATAAGTACGAAAAGCTCACAAACCCCATGCGTGCTATATCCCCTCTCAATTTTACCTTCCGTGAATTGATTATTCTAATATAATCTGGTGATTAGTGACATTCAGTTGCTGTAGATCAGTTCACACATACACAGAATGTCCGGATGGTAGAGATCCAAAACATAAAGTCTCGAAGTCAGTTCCTTGCAGTATGCGCATACGGTTTGCACCATTACAAAGGAAGACACTAAAAAATTTTTCGTCTGATTACTAACTACTTCAATACATGTCAATGTGAGCTCCGCTGGTGGCACGACAAATATACAGACGACACTCGACCTCTGTCCACGTTACTTTAACGTTTTAAGGTTGTTCATTCCGTGCACTTTAGATCAATGTACTCAGTTTATTTCATCAACTAAATTCACTGTATTAATTATATGCAAATAATGAAGGCGTGTCTCCAACATTTTTCGATACAAGCCTACTGTCTTCAGGGAGAACAAAATGCCAGTGTTAAAAACAAATTGCTAACGGAAAGATGTTATTTACAAGGCAGCTTTGTTTTTTAAAACTCTTATTTTGTTCTCCCTGAAGACGGTACACTTGTACCGAAACATGTAAGAGATACGCCTTAAGTATTTTTGTATAATTAGTACTGTGCACTTAGCTGGTGCAATAAACTGAGTACATTGCTCTGTCCACGTGTCCTTTAGCATATTGTGGGTTAAAGTAGCCACAGCGTCCTTCGTTTGGGCTTTCAACTCTTGTTGACCTGGTAGAGGAGATTCTTCAAATATCCCATAGGTAATATCCAGTGGAACTACTTCTGATAACCTAGCAGCGGAACAACTGGCGCCGCTCTGTGTGCCAGGTGTCGTGTGATTTAGGATGATTCATCACGCCTTCTACAGAGTAAAACACAGCGATCTTCAGCAGTTGAAAGATTGCATAAGGAAAGATGTAGCTACGGTAGCCCACAAAATGCGTCCAAACAAGTGGATAGAGATCGAACATAGTCTGGATATATGTCATGCCACTAGGGGTGCCCACACTGAATAAAAATGAGGCAGTAGTATTCGGGAACAAATACTTAGCTTTCCTTTTTAATGGTGTAAACCGTACGCCACAGATTTCGAGATATAATTTCTGAATACCCACCATCCGGACACCCGTTATATACCTTAAAAGTATCATTCATGTCGGTTCAGTCTGGCGAAAATCCCCCTGATCAATTCCTGGATGCGAAGACAGAATGTAACAACATGTAGTCCAGTAGATAAGTACCAAGGTTTCAGAGAAATAGTTCCTGATTAGGCAGCGCCTTGCACTGAAACCAGGCTACATGGCGTCACAGCCCAAAGACAGTCATGTTTAGAATAGGTAAAGGGATCCCTACACAGACCTGGACAGAACCTTAGGGCCCGGAGAGGTTGAGGATCACAGAATTTCAATACGATCGGCATAAGAAGGTGTCAGTCCTGCGCACCGGCCGCATTTACCCCCGCCCCCCCACCCCCCCCCCCCCCCGCCCCCCCCCCCCCCCCCTCTGCCCTTCTCCCTCTCCCCCTCCGTGCACCACC
>Ga0123354_10005412_pt1 | contig 18543 bp, 8 predicted proteins | sample TergutLab28metaG_2_FD_97872 | JGI IMG/M metagenome (GOLD analysis project Ga0123354, IMG submission 97872) | Labiotermes labralis P4 segment gut microbial communities from Petit-Saut dam, French Guiana - Lab288 P4 | ecosystem: Host-associated > Arthropoda: Insects > Digestive system > Gut ...
CTGATTAAAAATGGATTCAAAATTTCTCCAACATGTTTCAATCCCTCTATGGGATCATCCTCAGGGAGCGTAAATTAGTGTAGGTATGAAGTTACTAAGACAGACTGTACATGAGGTTGTCTGGTAGCATGCAGTTTTGTTTACGTTATGTCCGTCTGGTTCGGCCTGTGTTCCTCGTCCGCTGTGAGTGCTGTGTCACTGTACTTTGTTGGAATGTCCACTTTACTTGGTTGGAAGTGGACACTTCCAACCAAGTACAGTGACACAGCACTCACAGCGGACGAGGAACACAGGCCGAACCAGAAGGACATAACGTAAACAAAACTGCATGCTACCAGATAACCTCATGTACAGTCTGTCTTAGTAACTTCATACCTACACTAATTTACGCTCCCTGAGGATTATCCCTTAGAGGGATTGAAACATGTTGGAGAAATTTTAAATCCATTTTTAATCAGATAATGTGATTTTAATGGTTTTACAAGTATGTGCAATTAGTTGGTCTTAATAAATAATATTATCCTTTATTATTATTATTATTATTATTATTATTGACCGCATATTATTATTGTGATTAATTGATTGAAGATTGGTGAACCAACAAAAGCTTTTTTAAGAGGCGACGTTTCCGTTTATGAGTCACAATTGTATATTTTGAAGGTCAGTCACCAATAACACAACGTTTGTGTTCATTTTACATGCAACATGTTTCGGCTATATTCTGAGCCGTCATCAGGCTTTTATAAGAAATTAACGCAGAACGTTTAAAACTGCATTACGACGGATATATCTCCTTTATATTAAACTATATTGTAAATGTGTGTGTGTGTATCAAGGGTAGTTTAACAACAAGTATGTAAACAAAAACCTTTTTCATATTTATAATATATTGTACTGTAAAGGGAAGATCTACATCCTAGGGCAGTTTTAAAATTTCTGTATTAACCTTTTTAAAAAGGCCTGAAGATGGCGCAGAATAGAGCCGAAACATGATGTCTGTAAAATAAAGATATACTGTGTTGTGTGTAGCCGACCTTGAACGTACATATTGGTGAGAAAAACTTTTATTGGAGAGCTAGAAAATAAAAATGAAGACTTGTATTTTACTGAAGCAGTCTGGACTTACGTTCAGCGTCGGTACTCTGACAAAACGTTCCTGTTTAGCGTAAATAAAAATACGTAGAGCGTCCAGAAATTAGAGATAACACGCAATAATTTTTTTTATAAATATATATTTAAAAAATTCTTAACAACTTTCTCTAACTATTTCTCAACTTAATCACCACCTTTGTCAAGGCATTTGTCAGGCCTGGATACCAGTTTTTGTATCCTGATATTACAGAACTCCGCCTCCTTCGCACGCAACCAAGTAGTGACTTCGTTATTCACCTCTTCGTCTTCGTGGAACTTCTGGCTGGCCATATATTACTTTAAATGTAAAAACAATGGAAATCCTTGGGAGCGAGGTCTGAGCTGTGAGTGGGATGGTCGAAAACATACAAGCCGTGATTTCCCTCCCCATATCACCCGTTTTGTATCTTTAAATAACCCTCGTAAAATCAGCTACTCATATATTTTCCTCACATATATGCTACACCTGATTACTTAGAGAATAATCAGATATAATATTCAACATTGCGTGGCCGTCAGTCCTTCAGCCGCAAGTATTTGTATGACTAACATGTTTGTTGGTATATTGTACCTTAAAGATCGCCAATTGGCGTTTTTCAGTTTACTAACGATCAAGTGCTTTGCGTGTAAGGTTTGTTCTTTTCAAACCTTGAGTGCCATTGTAAGACAATTTGTTGACATAAAGGTGGTACAAAAAATTTTGTAATTCTAGGTATATATAAATATGCAATGAAATTTGACATTTGTTTACTTATTAGTTTACCTTGTATCGTCATTCAGTTTACTTTGTATTGTTAAGTAGTGTTTGTTTGTAATTAATTTTCTCACTGTTATCATTCAAAATACCTTAAGTAACACTAAATATGTCGATAGTTCAGCAGCCATATTTACACGACCTACAACTGTGTAAATCGACCCCATTGGCCGCGCGGTCTAAAGCGTGGATCTATGCCTCTCGCTTGCTCAGACTCGAATCCCTCCTGCGCCATTGTTGTTTGTTTCTTGCAGATGTTGTGTGTTGTCAGGTAGAGGTCCCTGTGTCGGGCTGATCGTTCCTCCAGAGGAATCCTAAGGACTGTGGTGCGTCTGAGTGTGATCGATAAACCTCTCAGAGGAGACCTAGGCACGCTAGGGCTTTCAAGATATAAAAAACTACGTAACTAAAGAATCCACAATGACTGTGACTCCATCAGAGAGATTAGTCGCCAAGCGATTAACATCAGTTTCCAGCCATGAAACAAAATATTGACGGCAACATACTTAAAGAAGACCTCAAGGTTGAAACAAATGGGAAACGATGACTGATAAAAAATGAAACGGTCTTTATCAACAGGAAGTAGAAAAACCCGTCTCTCGCTATATACATAACTCAATTGTAGCAGGAAGTGTATGTAAAAGTAGTGAATTAGCAATACAATTTAACAAGAAATAATCTTATATATGTCGAAAGTAACTGTGTTTTAAACGTACATTATCAATAACACTTACATGAATGCGTTCTGAGAAACCGCGAATATATGTCGATGAGATATGAGGACGCCAGTGAGTGTGCAGGTTGCTATACAGCCTAAAACTTTAGAAGTTTGTAACAGTGAATCAGTATAGCGTAGATCGGTACAGTGATTGCGGGCTAGACAAAGGAGGAACTATGCCTTGATATTCAGGTCGAGCAACAGATTTTTTTTCAAAGAGTCCAGATGGACTCTGGCTTACATACAATGGGTAACGAGGACTTTTTGCAGGAATAAAGCTCCTGGGGTGCGAAGCTGACCACTCACCTCCATCTAAGCTGACCACTCACCTCCATCTAAACTGACCACTCACCTCCGTCTAACCTGACCACTCACCTCCATCTAAACTGACCACTCATCTCCGTCTAAGCTGACCACTCACCTCCATCTAAGCTGACCACTCACCTCCATCTAAGCTGACCACTCACCTCCGTCTAAGTTGACCACTCACTTCCATCTAAGCTGACCACTCACCTCCATCTAAGCCGACCACTTATCTCCATCTAAGCCGACCACTCACCTCCGTCTAAGCCGACCACTTATCTCCATCTAAGCCGACCACTCACCTCCGTCTAAGCTGACCACTTATCTCCATCTAAGCCGACCACTCACCTCCGCCTAAGCTGACGTAGAGAATGAATGGTGCTGTACTTCCACCCGCCCATTTGATTTATGGTGTGCGCATGAACGACTTAACTTACGAAAATGTAACTGAAATGTCAGTAGTTAAGAATTGGGCAGGACACGGTTTTAATGTTTCCATTTGAGTGTACTCTTCCAGAATTCACCCGGGGCGACTGAGGAAACCAGCACAATAATTAGTCCAGACATTTGGTAATCGGTCAAAATTGTTAACATCTATTTCCCGATCAGAAAGAGGATTATAGAGACAGCTGCTGTCAAACTGTCCTGCTGGGGGGAAACCTAAGGAAAAAGCTATAATTAATGCAAAATATTTTCTTATAATTAGATATTTCTGATTTAGATTACAGTCTTCTTCAACAACGGCCGTGAATTTTTGTAGAAAATTAGGTCTGCCTGCTAATTTATTACATAACTTCGAATCCTGAAAGCCCACAATATCATTACCGCCCCTAGAATCTCAAACCTCGTACACTTGCGTAGAAAACCAAAAAATGCACACAGATAAAAATACGTTTCTTTAAATCTCACCAAAACTTTTCGATCCCAAAAGCGACGGAAATATGGTGGTGAAATTTAATACACCATAGAACACATTTTATCGGTGTAAATTTGTTCAGTTACTACATTAGTGTAAATATTACTTAGTGCACTATGTGGAACATATAATGCCTATGCACTTGTCTATGTGTTTTAATTCTACAAGAAAGTTTTTAATTCGCGATTTATGGTTTGGCTTGGGATGCTCTTGAATCTCTCGTGGATTAAATAAAACTTGCACATAGCAATCTGACTTGGTAACTTAATGAATTAGAATTTCACATAAAGATTTGAGAATCACATTTAAGGTATAGTTTGAGTTTGATGTTTGTGTGACTGTGCATCACTGATAAAATAATATAAACAGCCAACTAGACGCAACAATAAAAAATTTTATTGATAATTACAAACAGTTCAACACGTTTCGAGCGATAATTTCGCCCATCCTCAGGAGCACCAGACTGTGTTTATAGCTTGTGTTATAATGCAAAGGGAATGATGCCTGCTGGAAGGCGGCATCGCTGGTGCATTATTATTGTTGCAGCTAGTTGGCTGTTTATATTATTGTGGAGTATGAGATTTGAATATTATAGGAAACACACAGGAGAGGAAACATTGACAGTCTTTGTGTGGGCGATGTTAATCCTTCGTTATCACAAAAGCAGAATAAGTGCTCTTCACACAACTATCTGCTTATCACATAAGAATGTGTGTCAATAATTTGTAATTCCTTAGGAGGAGGGAATTTTTAGAATTACGCTATCTGACACATTCTGACCAATGACGACATGATGGAGGTAAATTTTTCTTTGTGCAAACCATGAAGGCATATGCAGTAGTAGATGTATAGCTTTAATCTTACTTAAACTCGGAGTTGGACGGATTTGAGTGGATAGATTCAGGCCCCGGCCGCTTTAACCTGGGAAAAGAACATTTTCTAACACACTGAGTAGGAGGTTACATTGCCTCTAGCGCCAGTATGGAAATTTTGAACATGAGATGACACTCTTAACACTTACTGGATCCAAGGCCTTTTGTCACTCGTGTAGCCTACACCCTATTCACCATGTCAACCGTAAACATGGTCACGGTTCCGCTATTAATGTATACAGAAGGCCTGTAGACACTCATGTGACATATATATACCAGTTACAATGTTGAGATTCGGGCGAGACAGAGTGAAGGGAGGGTCAAACCATTTTACGATTAATTTAAAGCAGGAAAATCTAACACTGCATGTAGGTCATACAGCATATCATGTAATCGTGTGACGATTTCTCACCGTACCGAGACCCGTTTCCATTCACAAAGTAGCCCACTTAGGAATTACACTAATATCTACTTTTTATTCTTCCTGCCAACAATTACTCCACAAGATATTGCATATTAGCTTACTATTTTTCCAGAAATATGCTTTAAGCTACATCGGCAAACACATGCCGGAGGCCTGCTCTCAGTCGAGGCTTTGCATCTGACATAGCACTCGGCCAGCCTCTCACGAAGAAGGTTAAATTCAGTGAGTTCTGTTCACAGAATGTGGAATAGAAATTTCCGAAAGTTTTTCATGAATTTCCGATAAATGTGTCGAAAGTAACATTATGTTGATCTGCCTTCTTTCCCAGCCGGTTTAACGAACATTTACCAAATGAATAAAAAATACGGTGACGACTTTAGGGCTTATCATTGGAATATGACGTGAGAAGAATTTTGTACATGAGAGTTTGCACAGAGATTGGCTAGCTCAGTCACTACAGTGGCTAGAATGAAAGCTGGAAGTCCGAGTAATTGTGTTTCGATTCCCGGCAGGGACAAGAGTGTCAGCTCTTCCTTAAAGCTTGCAGATTGCCTTTAGAGCCGCCCAAACTTCCAATTTAACGAACAAGGTGAAAATTTCCCTGGGTGAAGTGGCTGGGAGGGAAAACCTGACAACTTACTTCCATCAATAGCTGAGACTAAGAGTGAGCGGAGCATTACATTCAATTCTCATATGCCATCGTTGGGAGCAGGGGAACATTCTTCTTCCTGTTACAGACCTAGGTACAGTACATGCCGAAAGCCTGTGGCTATTACGACCATTTATCAGAGGAAAATGAGGGCAACGAATTCCTCTGTATGTAAATATCATACACACCTACTCAGCAATAGATCCTTTCATACTTTACACATATAATATATACAGGGTTATTCAAAATTATTGTTGGAGTTTTAACAACTTGTCATACACAATACACTTGAGATAGGAATATATGTATTTTTTATTTAATAGAAAAACACTCCAGGTTTTTGTGTCACACTTTACAGGTGTTTTTTACGTGCACCAGTTGTAATTCTACAAATATGAACACGATAAACGAGTTCGATCCATGTCAGGGGTGATGGTTTCATTGACGGTTCTGATTCGTACCTTCAGTTCCGGGATACTTGCGGGAAAAGGAGGAACATAAACCTGATCCTTGACGTAACCCCATAGAAAGAAATCACGTGGAGTTGCATCTGGAGAACGAGTTGTTACAACTCCGACAATCATTTTGAATAACCATGTGTATATATATATATATATATATATATATATATATGTATAATGGAAAAGAAGTTGCATGGGAGTCGCGGTGCTACAATAAATTACATTACTCGCCTTGACTAACTGAGAAGAACAAAACTTTAAGAACTGTGACTCATTTCCTAGTCACGTTACGAAACCGAGACATCTAAGTTACGAACCCGGAGATGTACCCACCAAAAACTGAAATCCGTTTAAAATTTTTCGAGCTTCTTTATTATACAAGGAATACCCTTTGTTTGAATTGTTGCAAAATTGAAATCTTTGAAAATCATTGTGTTTTTATGTCAGACTCTCTTATTTTTAGGTCTTACGTCATAGGCATGGAACTTGGACTTAGAGGTGGCAAACATATTTACACATAAAGGCAAAAACAAGCAGTCTAAGGGGGACTAAAGGTTATATTGATGTGTAATATTGTATGTTACTCTAAACGTATTGTGCAATGATGTCATACAAATTTGGGAGTTGTGAGAAAGAAGCAAAAAATGGCACTGATCCGTTCTTAAGAAATTTTCCTACTCTTCACCTCTACAAATCTGAAAACATCTTAAGGATTTCAGCATTGAAATTCGTAAGAATTTGCTTAGGGATGAAAGAAGCGGTATAGGAACAAAGCAGTAGAAAACACTGTACATTTTTAGATATAACGGAATGTTCTTGAAAGAAACACGTCTGTCGGACTCTTTAAGATTTGTTACAGTGTGCTTTATCATAGTCTTTCACGGCGAGGAGATTTGGTTATAGAAATAACTAGAAATGCCAACTTGATGCAACGAGGTAATTTTACTTTTGTATTCTTAGCTCGACGTGTTTCGGGTAAATACGCCCATCATCAAGAGCATTCGATGTTGAGTTCCAGCATATGGTTTTCTGCACCTACGCAGCGGCTCTCAAGACCACCACCCATCCAAAAACTCGGGGCAGAAAACCATATGCTGCAAATCAACATCTAATGCTCCTGATGATGGTCGTATGTACCCGAAACATGTCGAGCTAAGAATACATCAATAAAATTACCTTGTTGCATCAAGTTGGCATTTCAAGTTATTTCATGAGGAAGATGCACGGTCAAACAACCCTCAAATTAGGTTATAGTTTTGAATCGTGTATCACAAATCCCATTGAAATAAGTTTAATAATAAAAGGGTCGCGGGGCTCTTAAATTTATTGAAATATGGCAGTAGCTCTCAGCCTGTGTGTAGCGACATGCTATGGTAATGCACGACATTCTACGTAAGATTGATGGTAACAAATTTAATATCCAGGTTAAAATCTCGACACCGAGAAACCAACACGATTTCCTTATACAAAGGCACAAACATTCTATGAAATAGGAAGTAAAGGTAAAGTTTTCCCGTTCAGGCCCGGTGTGGCTCAGAGGGCGGGTAGAGGTATTGCTCTACTCTTTCGTGAGGGGGTGAGTGGTCAGCAGCACGCCCCGGCCGCACTTACCCCCGGGAAAGACCCGGTACCTGTTTTACAGGAGGCTGGGTGGGCCCCAGGGCCGGTCTGGACGGGCGGAAAATCTCATCCCCACTTGGATTCGATCCCGGACCGTCCAGCTTGTAGTCAGTCGCTATACCGACTGAGCTACCGGTCCCACATGAAAGAGGAAGTGGTTCGATAATTTTTCACTTTAATGGACTTTTGTTTATCGGAATGGTATTACTCAGAGAAGCGAGCGTCATGGATCTGAGATTTAAGCAGAGAGTATTAGGAGACTTAATTTTTCAACTTATCACACACGTATTTTTCTAGCATGGCGCAACAGCCCTAGTGGGCTAAGGCCTATTCATTGTCCAGGATTCACGATTACACTCGGACACACCACACTTAGTAGGACTCCTCTGGACGAGTGATCAGCCCGACGCAGAGACCTCTACTTGACAACATACAACAATCACAATACAGAGACTTCCACGCAACCGGCGGGATTAGAACCCACAATCCCAGTAAGCGAGAGGCCACAAATCCACGCACGGCCACTAGCTTCGGCATCACGTACGTATAGTAATCTATAAACTTCACTCTTAATTATATGTGAAAAGTATTTACTTCCTTCACTAAAGTTAGCCACTATTTTCAAATGTCTACTGAGTCGTAAAACGTAAATATACTGTATTCATATTTTATTTCGGGAAAACAAATATCTATATTTCGTAAATAAAATAAGTATTAAAATTTTTATTGTTAAGATTACCCGAATCTGCCTTCAGGCGCACTGCACGTCTCCCGACTAGATGTGCCCTGGTGACTTCGTGACGCGTGTTTTCTTCAAATGTTACCACTTTTAGAGAAATATAAGTAAAGTTACTCTCAAATTACCCAGCCTTTTTTGGTCATTTAGTTTTCATACTTTGTATGTGCCCCAGGATTTTCAAAGCTAACTACCTGACCATTCTCAACAAACACTTATTCTTGTCCATGCTTTGTAACTAGTATACAAGTATACGTGATCCACTATACACTTAATTTCACATGTTTACCTCTAGATTGTCATTAATTATTGCTTTATAAGCAAAAGGCAATTTGACATACAGATTTTGGGGCAATTTTATATTTATCCAAGTCCCATTAAACTAAAAATGATCAAGAAATTAACCCTTTTTAGTGTCTAACCTCCATTTCTCTCCCAACAAGAGACTGTCGTTAGACCATATCCAGAGCTAGACGAAATCACTTTGCACCCTCATAAGCTATTTCTTTAAGATTAAGTTTAATATTATTCCCCAGCATCGTAAGAGCCCTACCACTTTATAATCTCTCGGCTAAAATCTTATAAACAATTGTTCTGTTTGTGGTGGGTCCTACATGTCCCATTCGTCTTGTATTCCTTGAAACGTGCGGCCTAAAATTTGATCAGAAAGACCTGAACTTCTGGCCCTTACGTCAGGAAAGCGTTATGGGTCCTTCACGTTTAAAGTTTGTCTGACTCGTGTATTGATATTACTTCAATGAATGTTAAAAACAAAGAAAATGATAGTTTTTCTTAACATGAAGCCCAAGTTGAACTTTAAACGCTAATAACATATCACATATAAAGTGAGACGCAGTACGAGAGGCTCTTAATTTAACACTGAACATTTATTCAATTTAAACTTCAGTATCTCACAGTACACAGCGACATAAAATGATTGATTTATGCCTGTAATAAACGTGAAAGTACATGAAGTTAGCGGATATGGCGTAACTTTATTGAACATCCAAATATTTACCTCTAGGCCACGAATAAACCTATGAAAATCTATTATTAGAAGTGAAAATTTTACAGGAATACAAAGCTACTTCGAAAATCACTTCCGTATTCGTGCAGAGTCACATCCCAGAAAGGAGGGAACCTCGATTACATGTCTCTGAAACTTGAAAGAAGACATCACGACGTGCTAGAATGTACATATAATGAATACAATTATATACGTCAGCACTACTTATCTACTAAAACAGAGTCTACATGTTTCGACCCATCATTAAGTCATCCTCAGGCCTGCGGTAGACAAGTTGCAATTTTACAATTGTAAATACCAACCCACGTTTTGAACATTTCAATCATAAATATAAGTTACGCATTTTATCCAGCCAAAAATAGATACTTACCAGATTTTATGTATTCTTACGACTGTCAAACATATTGGGATCCCAATATACACACAGCACCTATGACTTGTCTACCGCAGGCCTGAGGATGACCTAATGTTGGGTCGAAACATGTAGCCTATGTTTTAATATATAAGTAGTGCTGACGTATATGCTAATATTCATTATATGTCTGAAAACCTACAGAGCCCCGTATAACAGAATTCAGTTTCGAAGCCAAGAGTGACCCTGTTACTCAAGAATTTATTGACTCATATGGAAACCAAAAGTTCAGTATTGTTTTCACAAAAGCTTGGCAGAAGTCCTTATACTCAACCAAACAGATACACTCCATAATGTAGCAAAGTTTTATTTAAGGTCCACTCTAATATTTTTTTCCAAACTACTACTCAATATCAGCGCGGTCACACACCCTCAAGCTCTTCTACAATAATTCCCTACGCATCTCTCCTTTCCGTCGTGCCTGCTTCCATCTTCCTTAATTCGACCACTGTAAATTAGTTCAGGCAAGATTAAAACTACAAATATGACGTTCACAGGGCCGTGCATCGTAATATATTTCTATAGTAAGACCAACTAGACGCACCAATGTTTCAAATTTATTTTATTTGGAGTAACACTCTACAGGTTTCGGACGGTCTTTCTGTCCATTCAAGACTGTACATACAGCAACAGGCATATGTCAAACAGATACTGCTCTCTGCTTGCTAGCAAGCAGACAGCAGTATCTGTTTGTGTACAGTCTTGAACTCCTGATAATGGACGGAAATACCTCCGAAACCTGTAGATTGTTACTCCAAATAAAATAAATTTGAAACACTTGTGCATGTAGTTGGTTTTACTATAGAGATTAAAATTACAGTTTTGCCTGTATTTTACACATAGTTAACAAATTATCTCACTCTATAAAATCAGTCGTACTCAGTCTGTCCTCTTCCACCTCCTTTCTGTTTCCCCTTGACTCAGGTTTTAACACACATCTACCTGTTGTTGTTCCAAAGTGGCCAATACACTCATATTTGCTCAGTCCACGTTCCCACTGTCACACGTCCTTGTCACGTTCGCTGCACACTATGCCCTGGAGAGTCTATTGCTATTGCCACAATCAGACTGTTATCACTTTGACTTCTGGCAGTTTACTCTTTCCTTCTTTAGTATGTGGATTCACTTAACGAAGTCCCAGCACATGAGAGGCAGACCAGACCCTTTCATTAGCATGTCACTCGTGATTCTACGGTGTGCATTTAAAGTCTTTTACTGCTTTCTTCAACAAGCCCACAACGTACAAACAGACTGAATGACCGACTGACTGACTGACAACCTAACTACTTTACTGACCTGTAGTCTAGTGCCTGCCTGAAAACTGACCTCATCTCTAAGTCTGTCAATCGAAAGACACAGAAGCCTGTCGACTTATGTTAGTTTAAATAGCTGAACCAAATACGTAACACATACATGATAAGAGTAATAAAAGATAATTAACAAGCCTGCCCTCAGCTAAAGAGTGTTTGCTGGACATTTGTCAATTTATTGACAACTGATATTTATTAGATATTTGTCAATTTACTGACAACTGCACTTTGAACACAAATGTAACATGCACATATTTCCTGTTGAACAAGGTCTAATTTTTCTTCAGAAATTCAAAACGTTTCGAAAGCCTACTCTAATACCCTCATCCTGCACAACACAGACGTAAAAGTAAAAACCGTTCTACTGGGACTAACAGGTTTTGTTTAAAAACCGTTTTTTTTTTTTTACTTTCAAACAGACCTACATTTATTCTGTCAGTTATCAGCCTGCTCAAAGAATCTGTTGCTGCCACAGGATAAAAAGGCTTCACCAGCGTTTTCGTGAAGGGAAATGTTTTGTACCTACTTGCGTCAGGTCAGACCTAATGACGTCTTAAACCAGATTTCAAATGATAAGTCCATTTACACAATTATGTTTAATTTATACTTGCACTGAAACCAGAATATTACAGGGTTCTGTCTCATCCATATCAGTGTCTTTACACAACTTGAAATATTTGGCTAAAAAAGTGATTATTTTGTTACTATACATCAGACAGTATACTTTTATCATGCGAAAAGTCATACAGACGTCACTGTATTAAACAGCTGTACTATGAAAGATATATATATATATATATATATGAACACAATAAACGGATTTTCGCTGGATCATAATCGTACTTATACCCATCAGGAAGCAGTGACGTAGTGGGACGTTCTGCTGTACAATTCACTGCATTAGAACAAGTAAAAGAGAGAAAAATACTAGTCTGTGTCAGTATAACAAAAAGGAATCAATTAATGGCATTTTAAAATAATCTACTTCTTGATGTACACATTACCGCTAAAGTGTGAAGTCCGTTAGGTTATGGGCTACTTAGTTATTTTTTACAAAAAAGATAATGTGCCAGTAAAGTGTGCTGTGACGGTACATCAGTAGTTCATTAGTTATTCTATGCAACAAAGAAAGTTCAGAGTGAGATAACTTTCAAATTTGATCTAGCTATTTTATAAAATAAAAATCAGGATTTCATGTTCATGGTTCCGTGCATCGTTGATCTATATCAATAACTGACCAACGAGATGCAACACTAAGCAGTCTATTTATTATTCTACAAGTTCACACTGCATGTTTCGGGTGTCATCACACCCATCATCAGGAGTACACAAAATTTCAACAACAGCCTCCGGTACGGTTTGGTATACTCCTGATGACGGATGTGTTTGACACCCGAAACATGTTGAGCGGACTCGCAGAATTGTACTCTGCTTTGTGTTGCATCTCGTTGGACAATTATTGGTATAGATCTGGATCTTTTTGAGGCTTAGAATTAGTATGAAGATCCATTCTACAGTATACAGTTTAAACAAAACGTCCCAGTGATTGCATGGTAGATAAAGACTTCCACAGTTCCTAAGCAGCTGAATATTTACTACGATTCATGTGTTCTAGGATGTTACGCCGTTTCGACTAATAAGCAGTTACCGACTTTTCTAATGAGTGTTTTATTTCCAACTTAGCAGTTAAACAATAATAGGCATAAAGCTTTTACCTAATTGCTTCTCTGAAGATATTATCCAGGTAACTGTGTTTGAAGGAAAGAATTTTGATGTTTTGGATTTGACTGAAAATTTGCAGTCGAAGATGCGCCGTAATATTGCCGAATTATCCGAATGACCATTTCTGATGTGCCGGTGGCGTTTTATTTCACCCCCTTTCACAATATATCTAACTTTACGCGATGCAGACCCGACCATACTAGCGTATAATTCTGTACTCGTCGAAAATATGCAGGAAAAATTCGCCATTGAGAGCGCTAAGGAATCTGAAATTTAGACACTTCAGAATGGGTCAATACATTCCTCCGAAAGGTCTGCAATTATGTATCAGTCGAAACGGCATAATATCTCAGAAGACTTGAATCTCTACCTGCACCGCCATGAGCACCTCAATCGTTGGACAAGAGATTAAAATATATTTGATTAACTGATTCAATAAATTTATTATGATCCTTGTTAGAGCCTGGAAATGGTTTTCGGTGTAGTGACTAGGCTACAAGCTCGATAACCTATGGTTTGTAGTTCGACTCCTGGCAGATGAAACGTTTATTTCTTCTCCAAAACTACTAGGACACGGCCCTATACAGCTTCCTATTCGTTTGGAACCAGTGGTACTCGCGCCCGGTTAAACTTGCCACGTCATGAACATGAAACACAGTCATGCAGTGTCGAGGTTAAGAAGGAGTTGAGCTCTGTATAACTTTGTATAATTCCTAAGAAGGATCAGTGACTAATAGCTTTGAGGGAGGCAATTAATACTTGGCTTCAATAAAGGCAAATATATTTGTGTTCCTTTACAGTTTTTGTTGGAAGAAGAAGACTTCTTCACTATGTAGATAGTCACCGGACTGATCGTCTTACACACTAAGTTTGTAACCTAATCGGCTCACACGTACAAAATATTGGACAGAAATTCTCGTAAAGCACCCAAAATATCCGGGATCCCATTGAAAACTGAAAGCAGTTCAACATATATTAAGCACACGCTGACATCTTGCTCTGTGTGTGCACGCTACCGGCAAGGCCTCATAACCTTAAAGGTTTTTAAGCAAGCAATGGGATCCCATTGGAAAAAGCTAATTAATGTACCTCAATTAACATAATTCCTTGTTGGCCTGATGATGGCCGGGTAACGGACGAAACATGTAGCCGAATATAACCAGTTGTAATACCGTTAGTAAACCCTCATCATCCTGCTCCCTAGACGTATGTCTAGGGAGCAGGATTATCCATTATCCTTCTACTACAAATTAGTTAAGACTCTACGTAGCCATCCGTTGCTCGTTTATAAGGACTGGGAAATCCCACGTAAATTCCACAGTAATTTTGTCAGACATTCGATATGAGAGGCGGATTTTCTAGCGGCACGCAATATGCTTTTGGATGCATGGTTTTATAATTATTGAGAATAGGCGGGATGGCGCCAAAGCCACTTGACAATTTGATTATCTAACATGTTCCCTCCAGTATCCAGCGAGTTGTGCGCTATGCGGTGTATGAGCAGTTAGCAGTTTTCATTGATAACTCATTCTTAATGCGTGCTTAATAAAGAGAGAATAAATATTCTATCTTCACAAATAAAAGAAAGTGTTGATAAATACTTTACAAATGAAGCTATTGTCAAGCCCACACTTTCCATGAAGCCTGTATGTCTTCAAGCAAGGTAACCAGAGGTTTAGTGCTCAGTACTCATTATTCGCTTTCGTACGTCTACTTTAAAATGTCAGCCCGAATAACTGACGCCCGTCATGCTTTCATGTTTTTATTGTGTCTGCACGAAAATGTCTTCAAATACACCTCGACTACTTTATACCATTCTTCTTCGACGTGTCATTACTAAACACATTATCACTCAATCTAAAACACGTATTGCTCGTATTCTATGCAGTTCATGTAATCTCATTACCAATATTTTATCAACTTCTTTGGTATCATATAGCGTATATTGCTATGTCCGTTGTGTATGAAAAATAACTGAGAAAAAGTTGGAAATGGTCGTGGCCTATTAAGTCAGATTCCAAACAATCTCTTGGGGTGACTGAGGGCAAACCACAATCATCTAGCTCAGGATATTAGAAGGCTGGACGAAAATCGAACGGAATTACGTCACAAACCGGCTATCGGCTACACGGAGACTATTAACACATTTAATTTAAACAGGTAAAATAAACGTAGAATTGTCTCTGCGCATGTCACGAAGACACAGGCGTGGGCTAAGGCATACTAGCCCGCCAGTTAATTTTTAAGTCCGGCATCAGGTGGAGATAAGTTGTTAGCGTCACACTCGTGCCGCTTTACTCCCGAGGAGAGGTTCCACTTTACCTATTGAATACGAGGCTGGATACACATCAGAATGTTTCAGTGTACTTCGCAGAGCGGAATTTCCCTCCCCTCCCCGATTTCTCGGTCACTAGTCAGCAGTCTAAACTCCTCACGCACTCCCGTTCAAAGCCTTGCCACTTTTCATGTGTCACAGACCTTGATGTCTGTTGTAGAAACAGCTGTTATGCAGATCTGATCACACACGATACAACACAGTACACAAGGCCAGAAAGTACTTTCTTTCGAGTTTATTTAAATACTCGAAAATTTGTATAATGTTTGAAATGTGATTTATGATGCTTATATTTTGTGTCATGGACGTCAGCCTTTTTTAGGCTCTGTATAAGCTTCACGCAAAGAAGAGACTTTATTTGAGGGAAGCACACGAAAAATTAAGGCTAAATATCAACAGCCGATGAAATTTGTGTAGCTCTTTCGAAAATAAAACGTGCACACAGACCCAACTCCAAACCACCTTTCTTGTTCTTCAAATAAACAGCGCATGAAGGCCTACTGCATCGAACCATTTAATTAAGTATATCCGGGACGATTCAATATTATATTTATCCATATGTTACAAATGTCAATAAGCAGTTAGCCTCTGAATTACCTGAAGTTTCAAGTCTCCTGGGACGTGATGTCTTTTCTTTGGTTAAGTAGTTCCCGATATGTTTCAAGCACTCCAAGAGGCCTGCCATATTGCTAATTTTAAGAGTACCGCTGTGAGAAATTCGAATCTAGCAGGGTTAATTCCCCGTTAGTAAACAAGTTTGGATAGGCGTACACCAGTGGAGTACAGTGCTTGAAGGTGCCATGTTTGATATTTTGACAACCTAATTATTTGTACTTTTGTGTGATCTAGGAACCTCGTGAATAAAGGGGGCCCTGGCCCAATGGGGCTGATGCGCCAACAGAACAAGAAGAAACAAGAAAAATTATTTTTACTAAATTTATGCAAATAAAATTTATTACAAACATACCAGTGTTTTGGAGGAGATTTCTGCCTCCATCTTCAGGCTTATCCAAGTACTGTGCTCTGATGGCCTGACGAAGGAGAGAGTAAGATCGACTGAAACGTAGGTGCACATAACCACTCGTCACGTCATCATGTTGGATAAGACATATCTTTATGAGAACCGCTGGAGAGTACCTTGCATTTCGCTTTCTGAGTCATGTTCAGAGACATAATCTTGGAACTATCAGACGGCAGTATCGGTCTGACGAAAGGCCTTTATGCACTGACGCAGGATACAAGGAGACGTACTTCAAAGTGTCGAGCGGGATGTGAACCGTTGATCGAAGCGTTGTGGGGGTAACGACATGGCCATCAATGCGTTCGCTATTCAAGAAGACTGCTCATGGAAAGTCACCGAGACACAGTCGTAAGAGCCTGTCTTTCTGTCCTAACGTGCAGCAGTTCCTTTCTCGTATTATCTTCGCCTAATGTTCACTAAGACATAAAAGAACGTAAAACGTTCTGCGCTCTGGTTGTAAACCGTGGCTTTTCTGAAATTTCCTCTGCTAATAAGAATACTGCATACACCAAACTCTCATCCTCGGGCCGAATTATCAACTAACAGGATTGACGTTTTCTGGGTATCCTCAGCATCCCCACCTCCCAGGCGCTGGTGGGTGATCCTGTTCTTAATGCTATCCAATTACTCTTTAATTACTCGTACTAATAATAGCATTCAACACCATAAAATTTAAGTTATTTTGTCGATGTAAAGAAATTACAGAACGTTCTGTTACGTGATGTCATTTAATCTGGTACAAATTTACCCACTTTGGACGAATATGTTAGGTCCATTTTCAGGGTAGATTCTACTTCTGAGGCAGAATCTACTCCCATTTCCTATGTAGAATTCAACCGGAAGTTGGATTCAACACAATCCTCTACAATATTAGCAATTTCTAGCAGACACTGTTTACATCCAACAAAGCAACACTGTTTACAGTCACAGCAGCGAGAAACTAAAACTTGGTCCTTTCCTCCATAATTCATACATCAAACGAAACATGGCAATTATGAAGATTTCTTAGGCAATTTTCTGATTCCCCTGTTACTTACTGTGTTTTAGGTCACTCTGTTAAATATTATCTTCCCAAGAACTCTGCTCCACGGAGGTACTCAGCCTGTTTATAACTGGGTAATAAGCGCGTTTTAATGCTAATTTAATTATTTCATGCTGAAACTTGGCGCAGGAAATTCTGCGGCTGAGAAACCAGTTTTTTGTACAAACAACAGAAGACCAAGTCCAAGTGGGTGTTGCAAGTTACATGTATATGGAAAGGAATATTTGTACTCGTATTTTAAATTCAATCTTTTGAATTCTTGGCTTGGATATGGAGGATATTTAGCCGCAAATCCAGTATATAATAAATATAATTCTGTACATCAAAAGGTGGAAGGGATTGTAATTATTTGGACGACAGTCCTTATGTTTCTGCAATACAGAATGATTAATTTCTACAGTTGGGTGCAATATCAAAGTGAGAAAATTACCTAAAGAGGTGAGTAGCCTCCACTGCGACTCTTGGATTGCTTGGTTTTATCGTGACCAGGTTCATCATCTCTATTGAACTACGTTCAAACGGACGGATATAACCTTATATCCAATCTGCTACAGTTCATCGTACAAATTTTACCCAACCTAAATTTACAGTTGTAGCTGGATAAGTGAACTTGACCCATACAGGCTTCTTACATTCATGTATCAAATCTCACTTCCCTTGTCCATTGCTAAGGTCGTACCAAACTATCACGTCCAGGCCCGAGACACCTGCATCCATTCCGTAACAAGGCCAGTTTTTATGAAAAGTCGTTGTTAGCACTTCGTCCTACTCACAAGCTGGAAAATCACCCCTTGTCGGCTGTTCGCAACTGCTTATCCGGTACATTCACAACTACCCTCCATATGTGGAGGCCGTTCCTCCTTCCGCAACATTAGGTCGCCCCATGCCGTGGTAACAGCGATCACTTAAATCTAAACTCCGTGGCCTTAGTCCGCACGCGAACTATACCGACAGAGCGGCCGCCGCTGGTCGGCCAAGTTAGTGCCAACTTTTGCGGATAGAGGGGTGTCACGTGGTCAGCGCAACGGGTCCCCACAGCCGTTAATCTCTGTTTTCTAGACCTGGAGCCGCTACTTTTTTCATTCAAGTA
>Ga0123354_10005413_pt1 | contig 18542 bp, 16 predicted proteins | sample TergutLab28metaG_2_FD_97872 | JGI IMG/M metagenome (GOLD analysis project Ga0123354, IMG submission 97872) | Labiotermes labralis P4 segment gut microbial communities from Petit-Saut dam, French Guiana - Lab288 P4 | ecosystem: Host-associated > Arthropoda: Insects > Digestive system > Gut ...
GCATGCTCCCCATAGGCCTGTTTCAGTTTATTGAAAGTTTCAATGCTGGTTTCCCCAAGTTTGACACAAAACTTTATTGCACATCGTTGCTCGAAATTGCGCTCTTCCATTTCCGTGACACACGCACAAAAACTACTTCACAAGAAACCGCACTAAAATTAGCGTGTTGATGCTAGCTAGTTGAAACTCATACTAGAAGTCTATGAGACTCTTACCTAACCTTCATGTGAAGGGCAAGCCCGCAGTATTGCCAGATCGTGCGATACGCAGGCAGTCTCATTACTTTATTTACAGACCTCGTAGGTTGGGGAATTTTATTTGAATCAGTTCAGACCAATTTGAAAGACAGTCTGAACATAGTTTGGATTACTACTAAATTTGTGGGGATCAGAAGGAGAATTGTATCAGTAAATGACAAGACCAAGAGAGACTTGAAGGAGACACAGAATTCTTTATGTCATATTTTTTTCCCCAGAACTCAAAATGTTAGAAAAGAGAAGGACCTTGAATATCACCATGTTTGAAGCAAAGTCATGTAACACTGTCTACAAGGTTCCAAGAAGTGCACTTCACAAAATGCTTCAAACAGTGGTGTGATGATCACTGGGCACACTGCATAAAGTCCCAAGGAGCATACTTTGAAGTGGACAGTGTTGATTATAATTTTAGTGGTGTTGTTATGGGGGAGTTAATGCAGAATGGACACTATTTTATTACAATATTTGTGAATTTCCTGATCATTTTTCTTTGATCTCAAGGACCGATAGTACTTCCTTTAGTAAGTCCTGTACACACTTCAGAACTCTTCATAAGCTGAGCCAATGAATGCTAGAACTGCATCGTGGAATTTTTTATAATTATGCATCTTCCTCTGTGAGTGGTGTGTGAAGTGCCTGTGGTTCAGTATTCCTGCTGGTGTGAAATTTTATCATATCATCATCATATAGCTTGCAGGGTTTTAGGCCTTATGACCTGTTCCATTCCCAGTAACAAATGAGAAGTCTTTTGAGAGGTTGTCCTTGGCTTCATTTCCCACATGGTTGATATTGCGGTAGTCTGCTCTGTCCATTTACTGAGCGTGTTGTAACCATTTATTTCTGTAATTCTGAATTTTGTTTGCAACTGGGTGAATTTTGAGTTTTGATAAAATATTTTCATTGGTTTTGTTGTCTTGCCATGTGTATTTTACAGCTATTGTCATAAATTTAATTTCTGCTGACATCCTGGTTTTATCTTCTTCTCTAATTCCCCAAGTTTCACATCTGTATAATATAGTAGGTAATGCCAAAGTGTTATAAATGTGCAGTCTAGTGTGTTTTTGAACTTGTGAGGGTTTTAAAAGTTCTGTTAATAATTCCCATTACCTGGAGAAATTTTGTTATTTTAACAGTAATATCTTTATCATTCTGGTATGAAATAGAGCAGCCTAGGTAACTGAATGTGTTTATTTATTGTTTAGTATTATTATTTGTTACAATTTTATTTCTCACTATGTCTCTTCCTGTACAAGCCATTGTTTTCAGTTCGCTTGTTGAAATTTTTAGTCCATATATAGCATTAAGGTGCTCTGCTACAAATTGGAAGGTCACTGGTTCGATCCCAGCTGGTGTCAGTGGATTTTTCATTGACATAAAATCCTTCCGATCACACTATGGCCCTGGGGTCAATTCAGCCTCCAACAGAAATGAGTACCCAGAGTATTTTCTGGGGATAAAGGTGGCCGATGCTTAAGGCTAACAACTTACCACCATCCTGTGCCATTGTCATGAAATCTGGGAACCTTAAATTCCTGGAACCCTCTGGGTCTGTCCAGGCCTGTATTGGGACTGCTTTACCTTTATATGGCATTAATTGTCTCCAGTTTATGTACAGAAATTTGTAGTGCATTGTATGAATTTGCCTCTATAACGTGGTCGTCTGTGAACAAAAGTGTCTTAATGTCCTATTTTGAAATTTTGATACCTTTTGTCTCTGCTTTTTTCCATTCCATAAGAATCTGATTTATATAATTGTGAAATAAAGTCAGTGAAAGTGGACAGCCTTGTTGAACTCATTTGTTTTTATTAGTTGTGTCAATGTGGTATCTAGTTTTATTTTTATTTTTTTGTTTTCATATATTTTTATAATTGCTGTAAATAATGGGCTAGGAATATTTTTCTCTTTAAAATGCTAAATAGCAGCATTCTTCTTACTTCCTCAAAAGCCTTTTCATAATCTAGAAAAAGGAAATGTATGTGTAAGTTATATTCTCTTTTTTTCTCTAATGTTACTTTTGAAGTAAAAGCTGAATCAAAGCAAGATCGTCTGTTTCTAAAGCCAGATTGGGTTTCATCTAAAAACGTTTCGATTATCTTTTTAATTTTTATTCAGTATTTTGTGTAAAGTTTGTAGCACAAATTTAATTAGTTTTGCCTCTTTAGTTGTATGGATCTTTCCTACCTTCCTTTTATATATTGGTAGAACTATTGCACTATTCCTTTCTGCTGGTGTTGTCCCTGATACATTAAATTTCATTTATAAATTTAAGTAACCTTGTTTTAAATTATTCATATGCATATTTGTGTAGTTCAGAAGGTATGTTATCTTCTCCTGAAGCTTTTCCAGTTTTAAATTTCTTTAAATTTGCTTTCTCTTTTAATTTCATAATCCTTATAATCATCCTTTCTATTACAGTTCCAGTATTATATTCCATAGTTCTTGTCATTCCATAAGGCTTTATAACGAGATGTAAATTTGTCAATACCAAGTTGGCACTTTATATTTCTGGATTCTCTGATATCTTGGTTCAGATGTTTCAGAAGTTTGTGTTTGGTCTTGGCTTGCCTAAGTCATATTCCATCTATGATATAAATTTCTCCCATGAATGACTTTTTCTTTTGCTTGTTTCTCTTTTTGCTACAGACGATAATCATTTGTAATTTACTTTATCTTGGATTGATTTTGTATTTCACCATCTTCTATAGGCTATTTTCTTTTCCTGAATTACTTTCTTAAGTTCATTATCCCAAACCTTTAATATCTCCTTTTGTGTATAACTTGTGTTTGCTAAGTCTTTTCTTGCTGTTTTCCATAGTAAATGTATTACTCCATTCTTGTTCAGAATGCACAAGGGTTACTTATAGTATTATAATTTCTGGTGCCACTGGTTATTCATAACATTCCCTCTAAGGTTCACAGCATAATTACAATCTCCCCCAGGAAATTCTCAGTTTATTGTATCTTTTATCATTTTAAGAGTCCAAGGTTTGTACTTGTCAGATTATTTGATGGATAGTTTCCATTGAATGACTTAATCCTCAATACCTTTATTGGTAGCATGTAGTTGATACCCCTTTTGTGAAATTCTTCACCATTTGTAATACATTTTGTGTCTCCCATGGGGAATGCTTACACCACAACTTGCTACATTGTTTACCATGCTCAAAAACTTCATCTGTTTGTCTAATCATGTGAAAATCCAAGTGCTGATGCATGTTTATGTTGCCTCCTGTAACATGTTAAAGGCTAACTGTTGTGACGTATCTTAGTGTTTTGTGTGCAGGCAATGCCAGTGGCTCTTCGTGATGTGGGTGCAGGTGATGTGGTTTATGTTGTGAACCAGCCAGGGAGATCTGACATTCAAGGCAATCCTGCTTTTGGGGCATCATTTGGGAACAAAGTAATTCGAGCAGTGTTTGTTCGCAAGGTGTACGCTACACTCATGCTACAACTCCTCACCACAGTCATCTTCATCGCCTGGTTCATGCTTCAGTAAGTGGTGAATTACTGATTCCATTGTGCAGGATACATCCTGGCAAATTTGTTGAAAAATTCTGTCCTGACACTGTCAGCTTCTTTGTATCAACATGTGGGAAAATATTTTGATACAAATTGAATGATTCAAAAGTCTCAATTTATATATGATGTGGTTGTATGAAATTGTGGTGTTTAACTTTTCTGTCACTTTTACAGATGCTTTCTTTAGTCAGTTTTTAGTATGAAGGCAGTTTGTTCTGTCAGATTGTTACATTACAGGTAGAATAAGAGTTGTAGAAGGAGTAGAACAGGATATGGGTTTGATTTGTATAGTGAATGATTCTCATGTTTATGCAATTAAATACTGTAATAGGGCATAAAGTTTAAGTTGCCTGAACAGCAGTGGAAGTCTGATTCCCCCCCAGAGTTGTTGTTTATCTATAAAATGAATGATGTTGGTCTCTGTGAGCAAATACAAGTGTGTGTTGGTGTGAAAAGATAAGAGTGTGTCTTTGATATTACAGTTGCATGGCACCATTAGTATTTGACGTGTTTGATAATGGAAGTTAAGTGTGGATTGATGCCCTGCATTTAGCCTTTTTTCTAGTAGGGTCACAATATTGTAGGAATGTAAGACAATAATTTGTCCTAATTCATCATCTGCAAAATGGAAGTTCGCCTGATAATTGTACACAGTATAAAACATATTCTGCTTCAATATTTTTGTCCAAATGGAAGATATGAAATGGGGGAGCTGTCATACATGAAGGTTAAACATGGTGTTAATTGTAAGATACTATGTGCTATGTGTTGTTTTGAGCTGTGCAGTTTTGCTTTTGCTTTCACTACTAAGGTCCATTGAAATATGGTCAGATAGATGAAGTTTTGTAGTGAATCTTGGTGGAAGACATTTTCATTAAACAAAACACTTTTCTCTCAACACCTCATAGTGATACACAAAACTCTTGTCCCCCATGAAAAATGCTGTACAGAAAGTCATTACTCTCACTGTCGTAGCAAAAGAGTTATCACTGGCCTACTTCCAGTCTTGCTGTCTTCATTTCGGGCATAAGCTGACACAGCACCCATCAAGCGCACACTTTTTTATAAACCAAACCTTCAGTAATCTCATTGACATGGGCTAAACCAATGTTCAACTTTTCTGCTATGGCTGTCTGAGAAATGCTTTGGATTTTTTTGAATAAATTTGTCAATTTTGCCCATTCACATAGAGAATTGAGGTGACAGGTCTTCCAGCCCGTGGCTGGTCATTCAGGTACACATTTCCACCACCATCCCTTGATTTTCTCACCCAACAGCACACAGTACTTGTGTCCACAATATCTGGACTGTAGAAAGCCAGTAATCCCAAGTGAATTTCAATGGGAGTTTCATTTATGTCACTATGGCAACCAGGCTATGACTTACTTGTACCACACTCACCAAGTGTGTTACAGAGGGTCATCGAAAGTGATGGAACTAAGTTTGGTTGTAATAACGTTTATGATAAGAGAAGTAAGGGATGGGGTGCAGAGCATGGTGCTACTCTTTGGGACTGGGCTATATGATATGGAAGAATGGTTGGCAGACAGTAGATACAGCAAGACTTTACTCATGCAAGATTTGGAGTTCTTATGGCAGTATTCCTGAAAATTTGGATCTTCTGGGATGTAATGCTATGTTACTGGGCAAATAATTCTGACACACTGAAGGATTATAGTGCCTTCTTCATTGTACATTTCTTCAGAATGTGAGAAACTGGTCACACAGTGACATAGTGTCACCTCCCAGCAGACTTCAGATTTTACTCAGTTTGTATCCATCTTTGTGGTTGAAGTTGTGGAGGTGTTGATAATTCAGGTTGCTTCTCTGATGACATTAATAATGGTTAATGTGTTACATTTTTACATTTTGCTGTTGTTTCACTTTTATAAAGTCTGATGCTGTGTTTAGTCATGGTGGGGTATTCAGCTACTTCAGATTGTTTCTTGTATGGTCCTGACACTGATATGTAGCAGTATTCTAAGGAGGTGTGATGTCCATTTTTATTCAAATTGTGACACAGTTGCAGGGGTATCAGGAGTTGTTTGACTTTCACAAATGTCAGAATCCATTTCAGTGTAAAATGCCTGTTTGGTTGCAAAAACCTTTGAAATACTAGTAATAGAAACATAACTTAATCTGAAAAATCATGAAGACAAAGTTACTATGATAGTAATGATGATGACGATGATTTTGGTTGTGATGGTGACTGAACAGCCAGAGGGCAAATTACAGAAACAGCAGAAACATAAGTGACGCTAGAAAAGAAAATGAAGAATGAAGTGGTAACACAGGTATCTAATTACTAAACATATAATATTAAGTGGATATTAAAAAAGAGAAAAGCAATGTACAAGAGGAGATACATACAAAATAAAAAAGCAGAGGAAATTACAGAAGTGGGGGATGACGTAGAGATTCCTTTAAAGAACAGAAGGAATTAATAAACAGAATAGACAATGATCACGAGTATGATGTAGGATAAGTAATATGTATACAACAAATCTGAATCAGTTAATATTATATGTAATTATGTTCTTTGTTGAAATACCAAGGCGACTGAAAATATCGATTTTCCTACAGACAGCGTTAGCCACATATACACATCTGGCTCTAGGACTGACCTTAGCACAATGCAGAGCATCAAATACCGAGAGATCTGTGATTGTTTTATTGGACACGTAGACTGGCTGTATCGAGAATGGAGGAACAGTAGATTTCATTAGTAAAGTCATTAATAAGGAAGAGGGCATCGATGTGCTGCTACCTGGACTGTAGTGGTGATAAATTTAAGCTGCCATGATGTGTTCACTAGACGCTTCTTTGTAAAAATGTAATATGAAGTATATTACAATAAGATTTCAGGAGCTGCGTCATACTTATAAGTTATTCTAGATGTGCAGTAAATGGAGGAAACCCCTGTTGGGGACTTTCATCCTGGCCATTCAATGTGTACCCTGTGTTTCTGCTGTCTTAACAGCTAGTACCAGTTTTCATCGTAATGTATTTATTCTGAGCAATTATGTTACATGTGTACAGAATGAATATACTGTGTGTTAAAAAATATGTCTATAAATTATGTATCACTGTCAGCATGGATGTTTCTAACCCTGTGGACCAGAGTTTTGAATGACAAGTAATTTACAAGAATTCAGCTTGTTCACAATGATTTTGTGGTACATATTTCTCTCACCAATAAAGGGAAATCTCTTTTGGGGTTTCCATAGCATTGTAGCTGAGGATTTCATTTGTGTGTGTGTGTGTGTGTGTGGATATGATGCTGTGTCAACAGGTAATTTGATCCCAGCAGTTCGGGGGAATGTAGTGTCCTTACCGTTAGAGGTCAGTAGGCCCTAGAACTTACCGAACTTTGAACAGGAGAGCACACCCTTACCTCAAAAAGTTGGGATCTGATTACCCATTGGTGCAGTGTCACATCCCAGAAGAGCAGAATGCTGAAAATGAGAGTTATATGTAGTTACTGAAATATGTGCTTGGTTTCTTTTTAGTGCTGCGACTCGGCGGTTTGTGCAAGAGAACATACTCTTCCTCATCGTTGCGTAGTAAGTTGCACTACACAAATTTTAATTTGTTTACCACATAACAAAGTCTTGTAATGGTACATATTTCATAGAATAAATTTTTAAGTTGGAGGTTCAAGAGATGTGGGATGTGATGATCTGTTGGTCAAGTAGTTCCATGTGTTTTGGAGTATAGCATCAAGTGGTCCAAGACTGGTTGCCCTGAAACACTAAACTACCAAGGAATGCTTCACAGTGTACCAGGAAAGTGAAGATATCAACTGAACCATTGTGGAAGCTTAAAGTTTGTCACAGCCCATGACTTCATGACCATGAAGATACTGGAAACTACTAGGCCAGCTACACAGCTTTACATCCCATAAGACTTGGATCTGCAGCAGCACGACTGTGAGAGTATCAAGTCTTGCATATTTGACATTAATCTTGGTAATGGGTTTTAAAGGCATACTGAACAATGAATTAGGTATTCAGAGCTGGTCTCTTTCAGTGGATCGGTGAAAGAAACTAGCATCATTGCTCGATCCCACACTATGTGATCTCTCTGGTGTGAAGAAACTAAGATGATGTACAATGTCCAAAGCACTAGTTCAGCTTATTACAGTGTTAAGAATGCTGGAAGTTCCAAGTAACTGAAATCTCTGTTTAACACCTTCTTTGGAGATTAATTTTTTTACAAAGTGTCCAAGATAAAGGGGTTGTCTGACAGCATATAATTGTAATTCATGATGAGCTGAGGGCAGTCCTTATCACTGTGTATACATGCAAGTCTGTTGTGTCTGTCACATTGTGGTCAGAATTGCAAGCCTTGCCTATACAGAACACTGAATCTCCTCTTTGTTCTTTTCCCTACCAACCCAAGAAACTTTCATTGTCCTTCCCTTAAAAGCTTGTAACACAACTTCTCCACAAATTTCCTTCTTTAATGGAACGTGAAGGTTTGTTACCACGTTCATGAGAGTTTTCACTGGAAACTGCCGTGAAGTAAGTAATCACAATTCAGTCACACCTTCACAGTCTGTATGAGCTTATTTCAATATTATTCTCTCTCCTCTGTGCCTGGATTTCATGTAATGTCCCTTTTATTGATGTTTTCTGATCAAATTCTTGTGTGGTATTCTTACTTTCCTTAATACCTGCAAAATGTGTCACCCATTCATTTCTTTTTTATCATTGATTTTATCACTGGCCATTAGGTGATGAATACAAACAATGGGCCATGACATCGCAGAGGCAGTTAGTCACTGTGCTTTCACTAGGGAGACTTGGGTTCATTCCCAGACTGGTTCATGTGGGATTTATGGTGAAGAATATAATGCTGGGACAGGTCTTTATCCATGTGCTTCAGTTTTCCCATCATTGCCTCTCCACCAATGCTCTGTATTTGTTCATTCATTTGTGCATTCATTCATTCCATCCATCCATCCATCCATCCATTCATTCATTCATTCAACCTTCCCTTCTTCCCTCTATCACCAAAGCTATGTAATCTTTGACAGCATTGTTAAATAGTACATCTCATAAAACACAAACTATCTTTCTTGTCATGAGTAACATTCTACAGTCCTGTATTACTTCATCTGTCCTTTGTCTAATATGTTGCTATGCATTTTGGTTGGTCTGCAACACATCAGAGTTTGAGATCAATGTTCCACATCCTTATAAATCTTAATTTCATTAAAATCCACGAAAAGTACAAAAGAGCAGAAAGCCACCAAAGAGGGTTTTTTTTAGGGGGGGGGGGGGCTGCTACTGTGGCATTGCCTAGCAACCACTGAAAAAAAGCAGCTTGTGAACTATGGCAGTGGGCTTAAAGCTGTCAGCATCTGTGTAACACCTGTGACTGAATGTAGTTTTTATGAATTCCAATACAACAACAATGTGCTTTTTGGGTACAAAAGTGGATAGAGTTTTAGAGCAAAATTTTCTCTGAAAAAAAATTATTAAATTTTTTAAAAATAAAGCTTTGTCATTGGTGATTTCTTTGAAAGTAAACTCATCAGAAGTTATGCACTGATATGGGGAGGAAGGTAAAAAGTGTAATTATTAATGTTCAAAATATATGTACTGTTTTCATTTTAAAGGAAGTGTGCTTGCAGCTGCATGCAAGTTGCAGAGAGAATGAGAGAAAAGCGCTTGCAGGTACATGAAATTAACTGAGAGAGTACGAGAAGAGTGCTTGCAGCAGCATGAGAGTACTGAGTTAGTATGACAGAAAAGTGTTGGCAGCTGCATGAGAGTTGCTGAGAGAGTATGAGAGTAGTGTTGGCAGCTGCATGAGATTAACTGAGAGAGTATAAAAAAAGTGTGTGCAGCAGCTGGAGAGTAACTGAAACAGTATGGGAGAAAAGTGCTTGCGGTTGCACAAGAGTGGCTGAGAGAGTATGAGAGTTAAATGAGAAATTCTCGTTTCTTCCAACAAAACATATTCATCTTGAATTATTGAAGAGAGAAGATGGCACAGGCCAAAAATCACTCATTAAGAACCATGATCAATTTTGTATAGCCATAGTGACTTGTAGTTAGAGATGCAGTTTTGCAGTGTTAGAGGCTGAGTTTCTTGTTTGTTGTAGTGTTATATTTCTGGTCATATACATCATTCTGGTGTGCTCCTCAACTGTGCGCCGCACCTGGCCCTGCAACATCATCATGTTGTCAATATTTGTAAGTACTAACCTTTGGCCCTCCTGTTGGTACTGACACATGCAGTGCCAATAATGAAGGGTTCTGTACAAATTTTTTATATTAACTGTCCTAGAAGGTCTTTTCTGTGTAGGGAAACTCATAAATTGTAAAGTAGTAGTCACAGAACATCAGTTGTCCCATTTGTGCATAAATTCTGTTTTGTGGTAGCTTAAAAACCTTTTGGAACAGGAGCCTTTGTTATGGAGCAAGAGTTTGTGGTGTATTTTCAAAGCAGTTGCATGTACATTTATGATAAAACTCACTGATTATGAGATAAATACAAGACATACATTATCTTACTGTTTACAACAGAGCCATAGCCAAGCAAAACTTTTGAAAATGTGTAACCTTTTTTAACGTACTGTCATATGTAAAAAGCAAAGGTCATTATCATGTTTTGGTCTTCACTGAAGAGTGGTTACTAATGTAATTAATTGCATTATCATAGTGTTTGATTAAAACACAAGTTTATAGCTTCACAGTCAATGCTTTCAGCTTTATATTTGGGGGGGGGATTTTGTTCTCAGAGAAAATGATTTAATTGTAACCAATAAGAATTATGTAATGTTTTTTAATAATTGATCAGCCTATGACAAAAGACCCACTTTTGTTGCCCAACCAGTCACTTAATTCAATCGACACTTGTCAGAAGATGTGATCCTGTGTAAATGAGTTAGGTGGAAGGACAGAGAGGTGTTCAAAATTAAGACATGAGAGGAGGTGGAATGCAGAGAAAGTGGTCTAAAGCTTGTGAATCAGTAATCAGACAGTTATGGGCATGATCAGAAAGTAGATTCGGTGGTCAGATGCTAGGGCATACTGTAGTCAGAGTAAAAGGTAGAAAGTGTGACCTCCACGATGGTATTCACCACGTCTGGTATGTACAAATAAATCATCAATAAATGCAAAGTACTTTGTGGTGGTAAGCATAAGGTTATTTCTCATGACAGCATTGACAGCTCTGGCCAAAAAATTTCACATGCTTCATCATCAGAACTAGCTCATGCACCAGATTTCTTACCAGACTGCAAACATGGGTGTGAAGGCATGTGTAAAGTGTCTGCAACCCCAACAGTGTATGGTTTTTGAGCATTTTGCCATTGGGCAAGATTGGTCAGCAGAACTTGTGCAGAAGCCACCTTGATTGTCACGTAATTTATGAAGTTGGAAATCTGGAGGTATCTGCAGTGGAACATTTTTGTGTGAAAAGTTGCCTCAATAACTGCTGTGTTTGAGGCATTGTGTATACAATAGAAGTGTTAGTTCACAAATTTGCATTGTGGGTTGTGTTATAATTCCATTCCTCACATGATGTTCATATCAAATGTGTGTTTTGTGTTTCAGACACTGTCAGTATTAGGTTGGGCTGGTATGACATCTGTTTTGTGTTACAGATGCTGTCCATGTCACATCAGACTGCTGTGGTACCTGTTTTGTGTTTAAGGTCCTGTCCATTTGACATTTGGTTGGTGTGATACCTGTTTTCTGTTCCACGCACTTTCCATTTGACATTGAGCTACTGTGATATCTATTTTGTGTTTGTCAAATCGGGCTGCTGTGATATCTGTGTTACTGGGCCTGTCCATGTGACATTGGGTTTGTATGATATTTGTTTTGTGTTCCAGACACTTTCCACATGATGTTGGCATGGTGTGAAATTTTTTGTGTTCCAGATGCTGTCCATTTGACACTGGGCTGTTGTGATATCTGTTTCATGTTCCAGACGCTGTCCATGTCATATTGGGCTGCTACAATATCTGCTTTCCACGAGACATACATTGTGATCATGACCATTGGGATTGTCACCGTTGTGTGTCTTGCCATAACTGTGTTTGCTATACAGACTAAGGTAAGTGCCTGACCCTGCCCCCCCAGTAAGGAAGGTGTTTTTTTTAGATCCCTTGCTTTTGTTTTGCTATCTTATCATGGATTTGGATTAGTGTTGCAAAGTGTTCATGTAATGAACATTACAGCAGTTAAAATTTCATTACAATGAAAATGTTATTTATTGCTTGCTAAATTGCGGTTTATCTTTGAGCAGTAAGACCCCATTGTGTTGTGTTGTAATAAAGTGCAGTGTCCATAATGATGTGGTGGAGTTCCAGTCATCTGTAGCATAGAACCAAAACATGGTAGACATATGAAGCAAGTGGTAGATGACAGACAAATTCATAATTAGATCTACAAGTGGTGCAGACACAATATGAGTTGTCAGCGTCACATGATGATAAGTGGAATTGGGTACTTGCCTTAAGTACAATGTTTGTAATGTCAAGAATAGTTCACTGTATGTTGTGGATGGCAAAATTTAAGGTTTGTGAGCACTGTGAATATTTTTGCGTATTTAATGAACTACTGCCACATGAAAAGAATATTTACCAATGGAATAAGGATTTTAAAGGTAAAGGTACAGCAGTTCCATTACAGGCTTGGACAGGCCCTGAGGGTTCCAGGAGGTTGAGGCTCCCATATAACATGACAGTCGGCACATAAAGGTGGTAACATTGTCAGCCCTATGCACAGTCCAACTTTACCCCCCAGAAAATATGACTGGTACTCATTTCTATTAGAGGCTGAGCCAATCCCAGGGCCATATTGTGGCCAGGATGATTATGTCAATGAAAAATTCCAATGACACCATTGGGAATCAAACCCACAACCTTCCAGCTTGTAGCGCAGTCCCTCAACGAACTGCGCCACTGCGAACCCTGAGTAAGGATTGTACTGGGGTATGAATGTTCGGGAATGTGGTACTGTGAAGATAGCTGTTACTGATCTGAGGAAATGTCTTTGTTTTACTGGATGTAAACTTAACTTCAGCTGTAGCACAGGCCTTGAGAACTGACAGCATTGCTATAGGGACATTCCTGTGCCTTTGATTCCAAGGTTATATTGAAATCTTGATTTGTATTATAAATTATGATCATGCACAAGGACATGATGTAAGCTGTATATTTGAACCCTTTCACATTCTGTATTTCATTTAAAGCATGAGATTCATAGATTGAGTCAGCACATCAGTGTCCTCCTACTTTTGTATTACAGTGGGATGTCACTGGAGCAGGAATCTACCTGTTCGTGTGTATGGTAGTGATTCTCTTGTTCGGGTGCCTGGCCACAGCGGTGACCTTGACCACGGGCAGTTTTGTCATGACAGTGCTGTATGCTGGGCTGCTGGCTTTAGTGTTTTCTATGGTAAGTCACACTCTGAGAGTCTTTGATACTTCCTTTCCTTGTTCCCCACCCTTCTTGTCTCCTGTGGTTGGTGTGGTAGGTTTGTTCTCATTTTATTTTTCTGCTTCTTCCTGTCTTGCCTCACCTTCACCAATGCACAATTTATGCATTCATAATTTTACAAAAATAAAAGAATTAGAGTATTATTAGCTGTTCCACAAGTATTTGGTTAGAGGTGGATTACTTCTATAAAATCCCGATATTTTGTGTAATGATCTTCAGCATCAGTGTCACCACATGCCCATACAAGTACAGATTACACTTGATACAGTAAGCAACAGTTGGTCCCATTTTAGTGACAGTGGCTGTGACAACAGCTTATCAGATGCACAGCAATGTAACCTGACTTTATGCTCATTGGGCTTGTCATATGATTTTTGTTTCTGTGTATAGTGGCATCCTTTAGCACAAAATATATAGGCAAAATATAGTCAAACACAACTTGTGTAATTTTTTTAATTACGAAGATGTTCTTACACTGCTTCTCTCAACAACATGTTTCGGCCCTTCCATGGGCCATCATCAGGTTGATCACTTTTTTCTTTGCAAGGCAAACCATACAGTTAGCAATGATATGTCATTGTTATCAACGAATTCTCATGTAACATATATATAAAATTGAAATAAAAATTGATCCCACTGTGTAACAGTATTGAAATAATTTAGTGGAAATTAAAATGTTATTACATATAAAATACAAACGTGCAGGGTATCTCAATCACAGAGGGTGGTGGGGGTGCCGAAATTAGGAAAATTATTTTCTGTTGTGATTTCTTCATGGGTTCTTTACTCATAGCAGCGTAATATTGGTTCTATGGAAGATGATGTATGGAAGTTGAAGCTTAGAAGTTTGTGACGGTGTGTATTGGACGTTGGTAGTTGATATATATATCATTGTTTAATAGAGGAGCACTGCATTAAGACGTTGCTTATGCATTATATGGTGTTTATTTTGGATATATGATGTGGAGATCCATCGAGTAGCTGGTATGTTTTTGTTTTGTTTTTATTGCATATTTTTGGAGTATGTGTTGATAGATGTGGGCTATTGTTTGTGGTGAAAAGGATAATTTCTTGATTTCTTGCAGTATTACTTCACTTAGTGAGTAGGAAATGTTGACATACGTGTGTCCATAGATTGTAAGAGTCTCCTACAAGGTATGGACATTATCCCATGTGTAGGTCTTACAGGTGATCTCTTTCCTACCAGTTCCCCCTCCAGATCCCTATGTGCATTTTTGCTCACCCTATTTCAGATACATGCCCCCTCTACCTCATTCTCCTGGGTTTGTTCACCTCAGTAATATGTGGTGAGGTGTGCATGTTGCAGAATCTTCATTATGCAGTTTTCTTCATCCTCCTATTACCTCCTCCTCCTCAGACCCAAATATCTTCCTCAGCACCCTGTTCTTAAATGCTGTCAGCCTATGTTCTTCCCTCAGTACAAGTGACCAAGTTTCATACCCATACAAAACAAGAAGAAAAATTATAGTTCTCTTTATTTTACTCTGTTTATGCTTTCAGATGAGGGCATATATTTAATTGCCTGTAAATAGGCTAGCATGAGGACAAAAGGAAGTGTCCTCATGACATAGGAGACGGTTGTGATACAGGTGATGGGTAACTGTATGGCCTTTTCAGTCTAGGAGTGACAGTTACTGTTGATGGCCTTGCCTTTAGTCAGCTTGTTTTTGCACTGCTGTGTGTTGAGATGAAGTGGTTTCTGCTCGGTAATTACAGACATCACTTCTAGGCCAGTGAAAGCAATTGGAGGATAACATGCTGTCATACTAATAATTTTTTAAGGGCAGTATCTTTTATGTACTGTGCTCCAGGTTGTTACTTTCTCAGTTTGGGAGTGTGTATTGTCTTGTATTAAATTATCAGGTAATTTGCACAGATTCAAAACTGTGTCAAGCATCAGGAAATGTAACATTTACACAAACTGGTTCAAAATGTCAGTCATAAATTCTTGAGAAAGATTGAACATTGTGCTCTCTTCTCACCCATTTCATCATTTTTCTCCATATGTTGTTGCCATATATTTTTAACAGCAACATTACTTGTAAAATTATAGTCTGAAATTGTTTGATTGATTGATTAGCGTTGGGTTCGAACCCTTACAGTTCCAGTGCACCTAGGCCTTATAGATGGGCCCTTTGTGCCCCATAATCTGATATCAGCCCAGGAGAGCCCTGTCCCTTTATCAAAGTTATAGATGGCCCCCAGACTTAATATCCTCTGGGTCCAAGAAACGAACCCAGATATACTTTCCTTTTCTCTCAAAAAGTCCTGGCAAGCGAATCCCATCCAGGTTCCCCAACGGGGCCCCTATGGAGAGAGAGAGACCCACTTACAGGGCATTTTTACATATCGCTTGATATACTTTTTATCTCAAAAGCCCTAAGAAAAGAGCACCCCCTCCATGTTCCCCAAAAGCGGGGCCCCTATGGAAACAGATGTCCATTGCAGAGCCTTAACATATCTTTTGGGGTCCCCAGCAAAGGAGCCCTCCTTCATTCATCATTCAGAGTCCCTGGTATACAAACCCCCATCCTGATTCCAGGTTCCCCTGAGACATAGAGGGGCGCCTATGGAAAGAGATGCCCATATCCAGAGCCTTTCTTTACATATCATCCGGGGTCCCCAGTAAAGGAGCCCTCCCCAGAGGCCCTCTGCACTGAGCCTCTTCAGAGAGAGACGCTCCATTCCTAGAGCCCCATTCATCCATCTCTCAAAGTCCCTGGTAGATGAGCCCCCTTCCAGGTACCCCACCAGGGCCCCTATGCAAAGAGATGCCTGTCTCCAGAGCCTTTTCTCCCTATCCTTCAGGGTCCCCAGCAAAGGAGCCCTCCTTCCAGGTTCCCTTCACAGAGCTCCCATAGAGAGAGAGAGAAAGAGAGAAGCCCCACCTCCAGAGCCCCTTTCAACCATCTCTCAAAATCCCTGGTAGATGAGCCTACTTCAGGTTGCCCAACTGAGCCCCCATGAAGAGAGGTGCCCATCCCCAGAGCCTTCCTTTCATAACCCAGGGTCCCCAGTAAAGGAGCCCTCCTTCAAGTTCCTCCGCACTGAGCCTGTTCAGAGAGAGAAGCTCCATTCCTAGAACCCCCTTCGTCCATCATCAAAGTCCGCAGTAGACAAGCCCCCTTCCAGGTTCCCCACCAGAGCCCCTATGGAAATAGATGCCCATCTGCAGAGCCTTTTCTACTTATCCTTCAGGCTCCCCAGCAAGGGAGCCCCCCTTCCAGATTCCCCTAACAGAGCTCCCATAGAGAGAGATGCTCCTTAGCCAGAGCCCTCCTTCAGCTAATTCTCAAAGTTCCCGGTAGACAGACCCCCTTCCCCAGGTTCCCAATGGCGCCCCTGGCATATGAGCCTTCTTCCAGGGTTCCCCAGTGAGGCCTCCATGGAAAGAGGTGCCCATCCCCAGAGCCGTGTTTTATGCCTCCAGGTTCCCGTAAAGAGAGATGCTCCATTTCCGGAGCCCTCCTTCCACTGTATGTCACAGTTCCCTGCAAACGAACCCCCTTCCCACTTCCCCAGTGGGACCCATATGGAGAGAGACACCCATACAGAACCTTCTGCATCCCATCCCCTGAAAATTCATCTTTCCCTCAGAGTCCCTGGTAAGGGATCCCCCTCCATGTTCCCCAACAGAGTCCCTATGGAGAGAGATACTCCATCTCCAGAGCCACTGGTGTATCCATTTATGTGTGCCAGAGTCCCCAAAAAAGGAGCTCTACAAAATGTGAAAAAACATAAGGTCATTGTCCACATAGCCCCATGCAGACAGAAGGCCTACATACAATGGGGTGCCGCCTGGTTCCCCAAAGGGATCGTTAACGACACTGCTTTGTGTACCCCAGTGCCATGCAGTCCTCAACATGATACCTTCCACCTTGGCTTGGGTAGACCAGAGCCTCGTTAGCCAGTGTGTCATAACAACCCCCAACAGGGTATACCCTCCACACCTGTTACTGCCTCCCACGTGACTCAGGGTAGAGTAGAGTACACATCTAAGACACCCCGAGGTACGGATGAGGAGTTGGATTTATGGGAGGCATAGCCTGAAATAGTGGTATCCAGATGTTTTATGTGCCAGGACTTTTCAGAAAGAAATTATTGGTGTAAAAAGTGCGTACATTACATAAACAGATATGGTAATACGAAAGAGCTGATCATTCAGTTACATGGTACGTCTTTGTGTACATTGTATGTCTACTCTTTAAGCAATGCAAGACAGCAGAAAAACAGACATCATTGCCCCAATAAGGATATTAACTTAGTTTCTCTTATTGTTAGAATAGTTCGTTCCAATTAAGTGAGCCCCTTGACACTGTGGCATTTTACAGACAGAAGAAACAAGTTTCTCTATGCAATGAAGTGTGTATAATTTCCCAGAGTAACACTTTGTCTGATCTTGCAGTTTGCCATGATTGTGGCACATGATAATGTTTTGTATTGCAGTACCTGGTGTATGATACTCAGCAGATCATGGGAGGCCGCAAAGTGGAATTGTCTGCAGAGGAACACATCTTTGGTGCTCTTCAGCTGTACATCGATATTGTCAACTTGTACCTCATCCTTCTGTCACTTAACAGCCAGTCCTGCAAATAACTGCCCTGTTCAGGTGATTAACAGTTTTCTTTATGCAGAAGTATTTTGCGGTCATTCTTTAAATGGCAAAATTGAACTTAATGTTCCTCTTTCAGAATGATCTTATAAAGTGTTACTACTTTTGTTTCTATTTTGGAGGAGAATCTTGTATACTGGGAACAGATGTAGGCTGAAATGCAAGCTGGTGCATGATAGGAACATTTTGCACTTCATCTAGCCTTATAACAAGTTTTAGTTGTTTTATACCTGAAATAATCCTACAGGATTCATGTTCCTTACAGAAACTTATACTGCCCTCATATGCTGTGCTTTTGGCAATTGCAGAAATTCCTGTCTATCGTAAGCTTCTAATATACACCATGGTATAGATATTCCAAAAGTCCTGATGTCTGTATAAGCATAGTTTTAGGACATTTTAAAAGTTTTATGTAGAATAGTCATACAAAATTAGAAGCCCCAGTTTTGTAAGAGTAAGAAAGAAACTGTACAACAGTATTTTTTCAACTCTTTGTCATTCTGAAACATTCTGGGAGAATGGTTGATGAAATTAGAACATGGCTACTTGCACAGACTTCCCAACTCCCACTCATATTATTACCATACTTAACCTGAATGCAAGATGACTCTAAGATGACCTTCAAAAAAAAAAAGCTGCTAAGAAAAAATATTTTAGTATTACTTTCATAA
>Ga0123354_10005414_pt1 | contig 18541 bp, 11 predicted proteins | sample TergutLab28metaG_2_FD_97872 | JGI IMG/M metagenome (GOLD analysis project Ga0123354, IMG submission 97872) | Labiotermes labralis P4 segment gut microbial communities from Petit-Saut dam, French Guiana - Lab288 P4 | ecosystem: Host-associated > Arthropoda: Insects > Digestive system > Gut ...
TATTATATTATATTATATTATATTATATTATATTATATTATATTATATTATATTATATTATATTATATTATATTATATTATATTATATTATATTACCATTACAATTGCCTACAGTTTTCAGTACAGTAACATGCCGTATATGTTTGTGGCCTACGAGCAATAGGCAATACCATATAGCTTAGGTGTGTAGTAGATTATACTATCTAGGTTTGTGCAAGTATACCTTATGACGTTCGCACAACGACAAAGCCGCCCAAAAAGCATTTCTTAGAACTCATCCCCGTCGTTAAGCGACGCATATCTTTATTATTAGTTGTGGGTAATTACGAAGTACGGCGTTAGGATATCTTTAATGGCATAATTTTCGAAAGAAGGTTTTTGATTGTCGGCCGCCTGGTTTTGAATTTCGTATGCGGAACAGTGAGACACGCTGACATACAGAAACAGGCACTAAGACACAAACAGGCACTAAGACACAAACAGGCACTAAGACACAAACAGGCACTAAGACACAAACACACATAAGTGATGATCCCAGAATCTTACTCTTCTGCTTCTATAGCAGGGGTGTCAAAGCTACTCTCCCATGACTCTGGTGGGTCTTGTACAACTTGCATATAGAAAAAGATATATTTGCTGTGCACATGACGATTACAGTAAATGGTGTTGCAAAAGATTTTCGAAAGAAAGCAATCTCACAACTTGTAACCAAACCTACCGCTGCTGAATAAATGGATATAAGAATCCATTAAATCAATGCAAAGCACTTCATTTTATACATATTTGACTCTTGTCTAAGTTTCCCCTTCTTATGCGGCTCCCAAATTTCGAATAGCTGGACACTCCTATCCATAATAAGAACAAAACAACGCTGTATTTTGAGAATTTCATTGTGTTTACCTATGGTGTTGTGTATTGTAACTCCGTGCGGTCTGGTCTGTGAATACCATGGTTAAGTTCGAGCTTGCTGCTTCTGTTCTAGCGCTTGAAGTCGGAACCCGAAGCATAGAGTCAGTCGTGGCGCTAAACAAGCGCCACAGCACACATGCCTTGCAAAGCTCATAAGCACTAAATAAGTCGCTATAGCAACGCTGCACTTTCATAGAATACGAACCCTCATTGCTATATTTGCAACAGTCAGGCCGTCGACGGTAGTTTGTGCTTTGAGCCAGACAAATCCAGTATAAACTTGCATTCTTATAGCTTACTGAATATCCTTTTCCTTACCATTCCCATATAAAATCACGGATGTCTCAAGTGGTGTTTACTTCGAATTTTTTACTAACAGAAACGTGTAAGAATAAAAGTCCACACAAATAACATGGCATTTCGTACAGCAATTTTTTCCTCTCTTGCATCTAATATGAGAGCCAAAAATGCTTTAATTATAAACAAGTACGCTGGGATTCCATGAAGAATATATTTTTGGATTGAGATTGTTTTTACGGCTGAGGGTTTGAATAATACCGTGTTCAGGGTTATGACACCGGATAGTCTGGTACAAACTAAACTACGTTTTGGAGAAACCCACACTCGAGTTGGAGGAGGTAGTTTTCTACATAATGCCGGTAAATTTTCACATCTCAGAAATGCTTAGTTCCGTATATTTTGAAGAAAATGCAATCTTATGTTCCTTAGTACAAGTATTTGCTGTGTCAGTAGTGAAGTTCACTTTATAACCAGCTATGAAGGCCCAGAGGGAGAGCGGATGTATAGATATACTCTTTCTTTAACCTCGGCGCTAGATGGTGTGGGTGATTAACGCCACGCCCCCGGTCGCTTTATTTTGGGGAACAAGACTTGGTACCCATTATAAATGAGACTGAGTGGGCTCTAGGGCCGGTCAAGCTGGTTCGGAAAAATTCGCCCCACACGGAGCTCGATATCAGGGCCATCCACTCTAAACGAGTCGCTTAAGCAAGTACGCTATCCCTATCCACGCATTTTCTGTACACTAATTACATCCAGATTTAATTTAAAGGCTGCCTTTAACTTCAACAGATTTTGGAAGCATTTCATTCTGAATTTCATCGCTCTGGTGAAAGATTACAAATTTTGAAGCTCTCCATTATGCACTTTTTCTACATCAGCTTATTCCTTTCTGTCTTTGGGACCAGTAACGTTTCATAGGATCCTCCGAAACGTCTGTGAACTTATACCAAGCTACACGGTGTCACATTTCAAAAGTAAGTAATCCCTCTAAATTTACTTTTGTTCCGGTGGGCGAGACAGAAGGTACACATATAGCTGTAGGCATTTTGGGTAAAGAACTAATAATGTAAGATTCTGAAAACTGTGGTAGTAAGCATTTCCTTCATGTAATCTGTGCGTAATTTACTCATAATTACTATTTTATTAGTTAATCAAAACTTGTAACCTTTCCCCGTTTTCTAAATAACTGTTTTGTTATATTGCCCTATTGTAACTTTTGCCTGCCTCTTCTAACGACATTGAAACAAAAATGCATCTGACTTTCTCTTTGTTTATTCTCTAATCAGTATTAGAATTAACGGAAAGTACATACTTAGGAAACATTCTAGCCATTTATTGATCCGGAAAGTTTTGAAAACCAAAGGTTTCTTTTCAGTATTCCCCGGTGTACAATAAAGGAGGCAAGCAGGCGTCAGGATGAGGAACGGTGACAGATGGGGCCAATGACAGACTGAAGTATGTGGGTTCGTATTTCACAATAAGCTAATTTATAGCTTTGCTACTTACCCCAAACTCTCGCTTTCCAACGCGATAATAATGAACTCCAAAAGTGAGTTCCTTTCTTGCATACGTTCGAACACGTAACCCAAACCAGCAGTTACTCGGCACCACTAGACACAAAAGAAATTCAAGTGGATTGAAGCTGGGGCAGAGTGAGGCTGAGACTCAAACTGCCATGTGCCTGTACGTCATTAGCCGGTAATAAAATACCGCGGTCCTGTCTCTGGTTACTATGAGTCAGGCCTAAGGGTAACGCTTTACGTACTAAAGGTAGTAGTCTAGCATACAGTCGGTGAGATCTGCAAATGGCTACTGTCGCCTAGTACCAGCTGTGCGAACGTGTGTGAAACTAGCAGTACAGACTCATATAAGGAATTTAATTAATAAGCTACATTTGTATGTTACGACTTGCAGGATTTAAAAATAGCAGGCATGTCGTCCAGCGTTACTAGGAGATATTAGAATTATACACAAAATTATATTCAAAAACGGTACAGGGAAATTTTGATAGCTTAATTGCAAATTGTTAGGCTGTGATAAAAATGGATTTCAGAATCACAGAAAGTGATTTTTCAGCAGTCTTGTAGAGGAGCAGGGATGCCATGGTTGATATAGTGATTAGGCTACGGGGTGGAAACAGAGATAACATAGTTCGATTCTCTGCAGTAGCAAGGGATTTTTCTCTTCCCCAAAGTGTGCAAAGTGGTACTGAGACCCAACAGTCTCGTACTTATGGGGTACCGGAAGCTCTTTCCCGGGAGATAATGGGGTCAGGTCGTGAATCTAACGCAACTTCACCTTTTATTTGACGTTTAACGATCCATGTAAATGATGGTGGTGGTGATGTGACGATGGTGGTGTTTATGGTGGTTATGGTGGTGATTATGAATTTATGTAGTATGGGAGATACCGCCCGCAGTCAGTATACGGACCAATTGCGGACTCTTGTGAACTTGCTAACTGATAAAACACAACATTAACTCTCAAGGAAAGCTCCGTTGCACGGATGTAATGTCCTTTACTCAAAGGAATGCAGATGACTTGTGCAGTTTGTTTACATTCCTTTAACAATCGCGACGACGGTCGGGGGAAAACATATATAATGTCCAAACATGCGTTTATACGTATTACTGCATAGCTTCCTTTTTCGTTTATAACGAGCCTAAAGTCAAATTTGTGCACAACTCTATCCACACAGAACACTAAACAAATAATTGCATCACCTCACGCACAAAAAAACACGGCTGTCTTTCAGCCAAAGGCATTTTTAAATGGAAAATATCGGTTACTGGACACAAACAAGAGACTGTCGCCCTTCCACAGCGCGAACCACTATCAAGGTCAACTGTAAACTACACAGTCAGTGTCTGTAGTTACGTCACCAAGCAAGCCGGTCGAAATTCAAAGTTCTGCGAAATGTATTTCGCAGGGATCCGACCGCGATGCAGACTACCCTGACTGATATGTTTGTTACTCCTCAGACCTTTTGGGCAAATGAATAGACAGTGTCTCAAACCAGCCAATTATCGCTTCGTTCCTTATACTTGCCAATCCGGTGTTCACTAAATCATCCTACCATTTGACGCTGTGTAAACCGATTGATTGATAATTGATTGGTTGATCGATCGATCGATCTATTGATTGATTGATTGATTGATAGTCTCGTTAAATAAGCCACAAATTAATGTACTGTATGTGAGACAGTATGGAAAAATGATGTTGTAGTAAAAATTTCTTTATGTAGGGGCTCAGAAGTTGAATTTACGATGTAGGTTTTTGTTTTCTTTATAAAAAAATGTAGCTAAATCAATTTATTCGTTCACTAGTTGACAGAATAGAATCAGTCGGAGAAGTAAGCAGTGAGGCATGGAGAATGACAGCATAAATATGACTCTTCTTTATTCGTATTTTATTTTGTGGAAGAGTCGCGGTAGCGCAGTTGGTTGAGGCACTGTGCTGCAAGTCGGAAGGTCGCGGTTTCGAATCCCGATGGTGTCATTGGAATTTTTCATTGACATAATTCTTTCTCCTGCACTATAGCCCTGGGGTTGATACAGCTTCTAACAGAAATGAGTAAAGGAATTCTTCCTGGGGGTAAAGGAGGCAGGTCAGTAGGGCTGACAACCTTACCACCTGCATGTGTCGACTGTCTTGAAATCTTGGAGCCTCAAATTCGTGGAACCCTCAGGGCATATCGAGGCCTGTATAGGGATGGCTTTTTATTGTGAGAGTACTACAATAGGAGTAGTAAGAGTAATAACAGTGGTAGTAGCAGTCGCAATGATTTGTATAACAATTGAATATTCCATTTTACAGTAAATTTAACACGTTAAAGAGGGCATAAAACGTTACTAAATTTAAAATAAATTTTGAGGAGAGCTGTTGCCATCAGCTGACAATCTGCCACAAATAATCCACCGCCAGACCGTCATCACTCGTATAGAATTTTGAACGCACTCTCTATATAAGTTACAAGTTCCTGGTGACATCACAACAAATACAATTTCCTTCCATAAGCAGCTTTAACCGGTCAGTCTTTCCAGGAGCTACAGACTATTTCCTGAGGGACAGACTTAGGTTTCGTAAAGAGATGAAAGGAATTTTGGACATCTTAAGTCGCAGGTTGACTCAAAACGGTAAAATGTAATTAAGAAATTTTCGGTCATTTTCAGTATACACAGGACATGGGCTCAGTTACGAAGCAGCTTACAAATTCGAGAAGGAATATAAAAAATTTTGAAAATTTTATACCTGAGAATGTTCACATTTTGGTGTTTTCATCTATTATCAGGCCAGGTCCATATTCTGTTACCCTTCCCCCTCTTTTTAATCCCTTTATCTCCTACCTTATGTCATTTCAAACCCGCCACGTCACTGCTTCCAATGTATACTGGCGCAGCATGCACTGTTACCTTGAAGACAGACCCAAAACATTGCTCCGAAAGTTCCTGTGTACCAACTAACGCTGTCACTGCCTTCAAGACTCTATCTCTACGATTTTCAAAGTCAATAATATTAGTTGCATAATACAATAATTTATTGGCGTAAATCGAGACACCCTTTTCTGTTATAGGGCTAACACAAGATATTAGGGTCATCATTCATGTTTGGCTTACCCCAGTTAGTGCAGATATCGGCAGGATCTATCTGGCCTTTTCATGATATCTGCAACTCCCTAAGTCCCTCTGCGGTTTTCTAGGAACATCCGAATGAACGATCTAGCAAATCCCCGTTGCTTGCTTGAAGCATCTCCCGCTTTGTCATCGTCCACTGATTTCGATAACCAGGCCCACGATGGGTCGAATTTCGGATATGCATTTTGCCTACAATAGTTGGATCCAGAGAAAAGAAACCATGAGGGACTAGTGGCAGAGTCAATGCACACAGAGTTCAATTGAAGCCTTTTCAAAGTGTTTTGTTGTAGGTAGAATTCATTATTTATTTACATATGGCAGACCAGGCAAATGATGTAATTGGTACTGGATGTTTACATCAACTGTTTTGTTAGTATTAGCATAATACGTAACTATTAGTAGTAAGACTATTCTGTTAGTAGGGGCGAATTACCACAACTGTATTTTTGGTATGGCCAATATGGGATAACATCGATTTTAATGTGGCTGTTCATACACTTCTACCAGCACATGTAGGAAAACGTACAGTATCGGTCTTGATAAATGCCTGGAAACTATCCTAAATTTGTAGCTAGTGTGGATATAATTCCCTAAATCCACAATTAATATGGCTATAAGGCCCTAACTATTGTTATTATGGGTATAATACACTACCCTACAGTTTTCATGACGTAACAACTCCTAGTGGGCCAGGACCTCCTCATTATCGAGGCTTCACGATCACACTCAGACACAACAAAATCGATAGGAAACCTCTGGATGAGTTATTGGCCCTATGCAGAGAACTGTACCTGACAACACACAACATCCACCAGAGACAGAAATCCATATTACAAGAGGGATTCGAACCCGCAATTTCAGAAAACGATTGGCTGCAGACCCACGCCTTAACTGCGCGTCCACTGAAATCGGCGCCCTATTGCTACGGTAGGCAAATTATCCTAAACCTAATTTAGCATGGATAAAATACCCTAAATGTGTAATTACTATGACTATTATGTCCCAAATGGGATTGGTAGGGGTAATGACCAGACTCCCTTGTTATTAAGGACAACCAAGTCAACTCTATTGTTATTACGAGCAGAAAGCCTAACTACGCGGTCGATGTCAGCTGAAGACCCAAATCTATAGATCCACGTGACTTCGATATGAAATTAAAGAATTTAATGCACACTCATAAAATTTCGTAATTTCATTCGGACATGAAATCAGCTGCTCAAAAAATTCAAGGTTTACAATGCAGTGTTCGTTTTGCATGGTTACCAAAGTTTCGACAAAACCTGCCGTCTCTTTCTTCGGACGAGTTGTTATTTTCCAAATGGAAATAGGCCAAATTTTCCCCGCTGTGAGAACACACGATCTCATATACTGCAGTGTCACCCAGTGTAAAATTCACTGTCTTGTGAACCGTGGCGCGCTATAGTCTGGTAGACAGATGTCACAGTTCCCGAGACACCTATCAATCAAGCAACAAACAGTCACATCCCATACGACAATTAGCTTGACACTGAGCCGGGAGGCTCTCAAATATTACATCCAAATTTAGACTGCTGCTTAAATCCATTTTGCTTTATGCCTGTTGACGGGTCTTCTTACGTCGGCTTTAATGGTTTTACTTGTTTTCAGACCTCATAATACAAGGAATGTGCCCGTTTCTTCTCCCCTTATTTCTGTATATCCAAATTTGTCATTATTCCATGTTGGTTATGAACGATTTGCTGGTTTATAGCTACCCTCTGATAATTCAGATTCTCATGGCGAGAAGTACGAACATTACCTTCTTTGGAGATGTGATTCTGACTAACAGAAATTTACAGACTCATCGAAAACTTGCTTCTCCGTTTTCAGGATTTAGGATGGAGGAGGAACTTTCTTTGAGGCTTCCGGATATTTCTGCTGGACTGCAAGTCGCGATGTCGGAAGACGCTTTCTTCAAAATTCCTGGCAATTTTCCTCTCTCACCTCCACATTCCAGTTATACATAACCTCCATGTTGAACAAACTCCGTCAATTAATATAAGAAGATAAAAAAGAAAATAAACTTTGCGTGGTTTTTTCGTTCTTGCTTCTTGTTCTGTGAAAGAGTATTTAGAAGGGAGTAACGGGTTCGTTAAACCTTATGCACATGCATAATTCTGAGGAAACATTCTTTATGGGTGAAAAGTGAAAAGCCTGCAATCACCACACTGGTAGGTCTGCTGTAGAAAGGGAGATGTTCGAATTGCCTAGGAGGCATGAACAACCGCATTAAAATTGGAAACATTGATATGAAGGTTATTACAGACAGCAAGTATTGGTGTGTTTTTATGTTGTGTCATATATTGGCCTGGTTATATGGTGTGTCGCATATTGGTGTGGTTACGTTGTGTGTCATATATTCACACCGGAAAAGTACTGATTAATTATTTAGGACATTTTCTTATTAAATCCTCAGCATGCTCCATTACAGTAAGTAATACTAGATGCTATTGTAATCTTACATTTCTGTTTTTAGTGTTCATAACATCTGCTCGTTAGAATGATTTATCTTTTCAATGTCCATTGATTTTATGTATCTAATTAATTGCTACAGATTCCTATTTAGGCCCTTATCATAGTGGTCACCATATGTACCATACCATCACATTTCATATTCTAAATTTCGCATTTTTATTACAGAAACTTTATATTATTTTATTAATACAAAGCTATTAATTACCTTCACAACATTAGGCGATTAGTCTTTATAATTGAGACCTATTATGTTTTCTGTGATGTAGAACTCACTATTATAATCATCACCATGAAATCTGAAGGGTTAAGTGTAGTGCCTTTTCCTGAACCCTCAAAGTAAAGTTGGTTTTCCCATCTTTTCCTCAGGCATTTTACGTTTCTTCCACTTTTTTGTTTATTCTGCAGTGCCGCTTGCTTTAGATACCCTGTTCGTGCCCATTCACTCTAAGTGTTGACATTTCTTTGGTTGCTAGTGTTGTATTTTCTGAACACTGTTCTACACTCTCAGCGTGTTCCTATCGGACTGATTCCTATCCCGATCCAAATTAGTAACTCCTAATAGGTGTCTTACAATTTCATGTATGTTGCTTCCAGTCTTAGTTCTTCTCTCTTCTTCAGCACCCAAGCTTCACTACCAAATTTCAACGCAGCTTTAGTTGTAATCCTGTGGATTTTTTTAATATTCTTTAGATACCCATTTTCCAAAACGTCTCGTATAATGCCACTTATTTTTTATACAGGTCTGTAACTTATATTCTAAATAACTTTTGTAGTACTGCTTAAATTATCCTAGATGTTTATGACAATTTGTACTCTTTGTATGTCGTTCAGACACATTGCCATGTGATAAAGAAATTGGTTTTTGAGTATTATAGAAATTTCAGCCTGCAACTTGTTAATAAATACATTTCCAAATCAGCTTTCAAGAACTTTTGATTTATTTGTAAGTTTTCTGTGAGCTAAACATCTTTTCATGCAGCGTGTCTTAACAGATGTAAGCCAGAACCAGAGCGTTGCCCACACAGAAAGTAGGGCAGTAGTCTCCTGGTTTGACACAAGGGCGGGTGATTCAGTTTTGGTCGTCGGGGTGTATTACTATGCACAATTAGGGTGAAAAAGGGTCTGCATCGATGTTTTGTTGGAGGATTCATTTTGAAATATATAGAGAAGCTGGCCCCCTGAGAACGCCCACACGCGCGCACAGACTGACTTGTCCCAGCTAGCGCGCCATCTGCTCGTCTGCCATTGTGCTACCGGAGGGGCGTCCTACAAGACGAGATGGAAAGATTGCTTTGTACGTAGGATTACTGATACAGAAATATAAATGATGGCCCGTAACCTACAGAGAAACTTGTACAACGAATTTAGCATAACGTTACGTTGATGACGTCTATGGGTCATAATGTTGCGTAGGAAGAAGATGCTGTGATACTGAAGTCATCAGGGTATCAGCAAACACAGTTCGTTTAGCCTCAATTTAAATTTGGCACATCTTTGCTTTACACAATTGCCTTTCCCAATTTTCATCACAAAAATGAAGTTTCCCGTCAGACAGGTTTCGATACTAACCCTTTGTTTCTGTGAATACATTTCCATTGTATTTTACTTGGAATTTATTTTCTATTTTAGTTTTCATTTTGCAACTCTGTAGAGCCAATGGGAGACTGATTGGTGAGTAATGAATTGGAAAAAATTTGGCGGGAACGTGTTGTGGTCGGTCAGTGTAATATCCTAACATTTGCCTGGACAGACTGAAGGAATGCACCTCAGTCAAGATAGGCGATGACCCTGGAAAGACGCCAGAGCAACACCAAAACGCGTGGTTTGGAACCTAGAAACAACGGAAAAAATTATTTTTGCAAGATCTCCCACTTCTCCTCCAAAACAAATATACTTATTAATTTATATGGGCCACATTTCAAATTAAAATAGAAAATGTTTTCTGAGATTACGACCTCTTGATTTAGTTGGTTCGTGAGAAATCCGCTTATTTGCCAGGTTAAGAAATAATTAATTCACCAGAAATAGTCTGCTCAGTGAATAGTGGAAGCCGTAAATTTGATAGTTTGTGTGCGGTGTGGCGCAGTTGGTTGAGACACTGCACTATAAGTCGAAAGGTCGCGGGTTCGATAGATTCAGAGGAATTTCTTTTTGACTTCATCCTTCCGCCGCATTATAATCCTGAGGTCGACTCAATTTCTGACAGATATGAGTACAGGAATATTTCCTGAGGGTTAAAGGCGGACAGTGCGTAGGGTTAACGACCTAACCACCTGCAAGTGTTGAGTTTCTAGAAATTCTGGAAGACTTAAAACTCCTAGATCCCTCAGGGTCTGTCCAGACCTGTTTACAGACTGATTTACTTTCTTTTGCGTGTAGGGAAAACAGACTAATATGTAGCAGTATAATATCACAGATATTTGAAGTACATCAGAGGCATTGGCTTTTAAAGCCCAAGGGTCAGTACATTCATTGCCTAATTTTCCAGATGTAAACTTTGTTTATTCCTCACAGAAGGTTTATATTATGTATTTTCTGCACTAAGCAGCATGTACTTTCTTAAACAGTATTAAACAAACGTCTGCCTTTGTGATAGATAATGAGGGTGTTTTCTATGAACTATGATATATATTTTTAAAAACGATAAAAAAATTACTTTCAGTATTTAAATAACGTGACACGGAAGCTCGTATTTGACAGCAGACAAGCCAGTATGAGATTTGTGGTGGACAAAATAGCAGTTGGTTATATCTTTTCTACAAGTGTTTTCATTTTACTGTTTCTGAATAATTTCACCAAGTTCTCGTAATAATCTTCATCTTAAAATTACTCTTGTGATAAGGGCAAACAAGAGGACAATTTTCTTTCTTAAATCGGGAAACATTTGCCAGGAAACTACTATCTAATTAATTAATCATACAATTAAAACCAGCTACGTGCACTGCTGTTGAAACTAGCCAACTACATGCTATACATCTGCCACATAACCGTATTTCTTCTCATTCAGGAAACGAAAAAGCAGTTCAGTGTGATACACTTAACAGTGTCACAGGTTGACCTGAATGACTGCGACTATCCGCGCTATGCCTTCATAACAAAGTCCCTTATCAGATATCGGGGGGGGGATAGCTCAGTCGGTATAGCTACACGCCACGGACTGGACGATCCGGGGATCGAATCCCGATGGGGGGCGAGATTTTACGCACCCCTCCAGACTGGCCCTGGGGCCCAACTAGCCTCCTATACAATGGGTACCGGTCTTTCCCCGGGGGTAAAGCGGCCGGGGCGTCGTGTTAGCCACCCACCTCTATCTAGCGCCGAGGTTATAGAAAGAGTAGAGCTAAAGAGCCGAACGAGAACCAGACTCACTCATACTTTGAGCTGCGGATTGTATGTTACTGATACGGAGTGGTACGCCTACTTCTACTCCCCCTCTGGAACTTCGTGGTCTGTTCTAGGGTGAACTTTATCTTAACCTTTTCAGATATCAGTGTAAGCAGAAACGGAGACAGGTGTGGCAAGTCTTGTGTACGTCTCAATAAAATACAAACATTTTTAGAAACCCAGAGATTCTATTTGGGGAAGAGGTGTGTTACTTCTGAATTATAAATTACAGCATTTTTTATTTTCTTCCTTTCATTCCCGATTTTATATTTCAAGCTAATTTAACATTTCTTTCGTTCCACAGTCTGTCTTAACACAGATCCACAGACTCTTCCAAAGCCAGTTCTCCACAGTGTGCGATTTAGTGCTTCCTATTACAAATTCTGGCATCCTCTCTTTTCCTTATGGGCATCCAGTGTCTGCTTACGTCTCCCTCGTCTCCCTCTCACCTATATCCTTCCTTCTATCTTCTATTTTAACGTGGTCGAAAATATCTGTTAGAGTGGATAAGCCCAAATAATCTGTTGTGTTCACAAAGGTGAAGTTTCGTTTTCAGTAGGAAGAAGCGAATTTCTCGACCACTTAGACAACTGTAGGCTTATTAATAAGGATCCCGTCCCACTGAGGTAGTCACGCGTATGGCAGAAGTAACATGAACACAGCATGACCTTTATTCTGACATGTAACATTACAAAATGGTTCAGATCGTGCAATTCGTTAACAAAGTGACAGATTTTCCGAAGCCATACCATTTCATTTAATCATCTAATTGACATTACTCAATTTAACTCTGTAGTTCAAATGCACACAGTAAGTTTTCATAATTAATCAGAGCGTCATGAAAGTCATTGATGTTGTGTGTGGTGACGTATTTGCGTTATAAATGCAACATATCGTACAATACATTGTAATGGATCCATTTGATGCCATTATAACGTGTTCAGCCCTATAACAATAGGTCGTTGATGGTGAATGAGATTATTGGAGTTATTGATCGCAGTGAAATGCTGACTCGTATTTCAAACTGAGTGTGGGAGCGCTAGCTTACGCTCAGACCAATGAGGTTAGTTACACAGCTTAGTTCCTCGTGAACTGGAAGCTTGTATGCAACCTGCTGAATTCATATACATGTTATTTCTGTTTCTGAATATCACATGTGCATTGAAATTCATATCTTCTCTTTACTATGGCGACTATAACAGAGGAAAAACTTTGCTGTTTTTTTCTGTGCCTATTAGGAAGAGTATAGAGAGGATTTCTTATTGCGATGGAGAGCAACGAGCAATTACTGGGGTAGATACTTTGGTCGTGATTGGAATATTCTTTTGTTATTTATTAAAATAAAATCAGCATATTGTCATAGCCTCATTTAAATGCTATTTCTTGTTTGACGTTTTCCTTGTAAGGGTAAATGTAATACTGAAATTGGAAATAATCACGTTAAGGGGCGGCGAATGGGATCTTCTAGCAACTCATCACTTTAATGCATACGAATTAAGAAACAAAGCAGAATAAAAAGAAAGGAAACGCTTATACCACTATTAATGACAGAATCTTTTTTATCTAAAGTAGGTTTAAATAAATTTAAATGTGAAAGTAATCTAAAAAATGATACAATAAAAGTCTGCATTACAACTATATTGTCAGACAAAAACCATTTATTCATTCATTCACCTCGTATGCAATTTACATCTGACTGTTAAAATATTAGTTTAACCATTTATTTCACGTGACTTTCTGTGTGTATCGTAGAGTATGTATAGCCTGATAGTAGAGTATGTATAGCCTGATAGTAGAGTATGTATAGCCTGATAGTAGAGTATGGAGCGTCTAATAGTAGACTCATAAGTGGAAAATAAACTAAAAAGTATAGAAATAAATGTTTTTGGCTTAGTTTGAAATAAATTTCCAGAACTCGCCTGAAGGTACTAAGAAAATCGTGGAAAAGTCATCAGAAATGGTTCGTGTCACGAAGACAAACTGTCGGGTTCACAGCCCGAGTAAAGAACCACGTGTAATCGTAAATCCTTAAACAGTTTCTTTTATATTAACACGTGAATAGAACCGCACCTACACCGGTATCTAATCCAGTACATAATACTGAGAAGAATAATATTTCATTTTACACGAATAAATACATATATAAGTTACACGCCTAACTAATCAATATTAAAAATCCTTATCACAATATAACAGACGTTAACAAAAATTCTAACCAGCTTCAACCATTATCCGTACCAGCGCATTCCACTGGCTTTAAAACATACAGCCGTAGCACAAATAGTACGGAATATTTCAATATTGTCACCTTCCAAATATTAACATGACAATGAACTTTTATTGTACGAAAACTTAACACCGTCTTGTATAAAAATATTTAGTGTCCGAGTATTAGAAACGAGCGAATTGTCGGGTTTAATGTGTCAGTTTAGTATGTGTAAGTATTAGAGAGACATAATGACTGAATTTCAGTACACCTGTGAACCGGAGCAAGCTCTAAGCCTGCCTTTTCTCAGGCCCCTCTTGGCGAAGGCTACTGTTCGATCTCGATTCAGTCACTGTGGGATTTATGGTGGACAAAATTACACTAGTACATCCAACGTAAACGTGTCTCACTTTTCTAATAAGGTTCCATCTCGTCTAAATTATTACTTTAATATCAATAACCTCCATAACATGTAGATATCGATATTACAAATAAGATAATTTCATGCGTGCCAAGGGTCAACATAATAAATAAAGAAGGCCTTCTACGCAGGAACTATGCTTAATCTCATAGAACAGTCTTCCAGGTTACAAATTCCACAAACAACCCAGTGACTACATTGCTTCTGTAACAACTGAACTCAAATTTAATATTATAACGTTTTAACTATGAAATTCCCAAAGACCTACACGGCGACCCTCAGCCATTCTACCAAGCATATTAGGCTACTTATGTACATTATCAGCTTTATCTTGATTCCAAACAATAATATACATTATTATGTGTGGTACATATTACTTTCTAAGTATTTCATAGCTTCTGGAAAGCTTATACTTAACCTCAACGTGTAGCTAGCCCAACTATTAACAAATTACGTAATGCTCCCGTACTGGGAATTGTTTCTTAATGTTATATTAATTACTACAGTAAATAGATGTTCTTTGTCTGAATTGTCTTAGCGTAGACAAAAAGTAATGAACTTGCTTCTGGATTACAATAAAATTATAAATATGCAGCCCAGTAGCCATCTTGTCACAGGATGCCTAACATCTGCACTCTATTCCAAAACTCACTTTATCTGTTGTTTCTTTGTTTGTGTAAAAAAGCAAGCATCAATTCAACTGTTAACGCGATGCCTTTATAATAAAGTCACTTATCATATATCAGTTTAAGTAGAAACAGAGAGTTTTATTTGGGGAAAGGTTGTATTGCTTCTGAAATAAAAATTATAATTTTGTTTATTTTTTTTCAGTCCTTATTTTATATTTTAGTAGTTTAATATTTCCTTCATTGTCATAGTCTGCCTTACGACAGGTCCATAACCTCTTTCCAAGCGAGTTCCCCACAGAGTATGATCTAGTGCTTCCTCTTCCAGTTTCCAGTATCCTCCCTTTCCTTGAAGGTCATCCGGTAGTTGTATAAGTCTTCCTCCTCATCGTCTCGTCCGTTCTATCCTTCCTGTCTTCTATTTTAAAATGCTTCGAAATATTTGTTATGGTGAACCAATTCAAATACTTTCAACTTAAACTGATCCGTTTAAGAATCTTTCCTTTTATCTTCAATCCTTGATGACATAAGTATCCTTTTTCGCTAAGGTGTAGTATATTTGCTAGCGGTAAGTGTTTTCGTTGTGTTCGTATCGGGCATTATGATATGTTAAAACTGGTAACACCAACAAATGCAGAATTGTATAATTTATGTACCTTTGTTATTCCTTAGGTCCTACATAAATCGGTGTTGTGTATCGCCATCTGCAGGGAGGTGATACCAAAGTTTCATTGAAACAGAGATAAATAGAAAGTTTATTTCTATTCCTTCGCTCCCAAACTATTTATTGCTGTATATTTTAAGGAAAGTTTAGTGTAAGCTTACTGAAGATGGCGGCACACAACGCCCAGGAGTAGGAGCTAGGAAATAGAAAGGCTACATAAATTACAAAATATTGTGTTCGTTGGTGCTGCCAGAGGTTTAATACTCGTTTTCCAGTTTTTCTTAAATTAATTAAATTTCCACGCGTCATTCTGTGGTACAAAATCTTCGTGGCCAATCCCAATCCAGTGAGCCAGTTCTGATTATATTTGTCACAGCCCATCTCTTTTATTACCCTGTACTTGTGCCAAACTTTCAGCTCCTTTCTTCATGTTCCTTTTACTTACGACGGCCAGAGTTATTAAGACACCTTCTTTTATTATGAAAATTCACTCTGCAAAAATGTGCTAGGGCACGCCTAGCCAAGTTGTGTATCTTATTTCTTTCTATTCATAGGAGTTACAGAAGAATGTCCTACATACAATAAAAAGATGAAGGTTGATTGCAGTGGTTGCATCTTGCATAGAAGTTGCCTTCTGAAACACTTTATTGAAGGAAATGTAGAAAGGATCATAGAAGTGATGGGAAGACGAGGAATAAAACATAAGTAAATACTGGACGGCTTTAAATAAAGAGACGGTACTGTAAACTGAAAGAGGAAGCAATAGATGGCACTCCGTGGAGAAAGCGCTTTGGAACTGTTATGGATCTATTGTTAAGACAGACCACAGAAGAATGAATGAATACATACTCGATATTTTTACGTCGCGTATAATATACTGGATACAGTAAAGTGATCTACATATGTAATTATATTTATACACTTCACGTTTCACGTACTGAACTTCATGTTTTCCGTATGCAGACCAAATGTTGTGGTACTCGCCCGCACAGCCTGAATGTTAGATGCTGTTTTGTAGACCTTCACTGAGAGTGGTAATGCATTAAGACCTCACATATGCTCTCTCTGGTAACGCCTTTTGCGCTTATTGATTGCTAACTACCAAACTGATTGCTAACTACCAAGCTACATAACTCAGCAGCGAAAGCTTTAGCTCTTCATGTCCAGCCAATAACGACTATTAAGAGAGTACACAATTTTTATACCCACATTTGACATATACTTTTACGGCGGGTTTTCTATTTCTGTCATCTTGTTGGTCGTGACACCGTATAAACTTGTATGGAAGTACCGACGTTTCGGACCCTGACGTGTCAAAATTGGACCCATTCTTTATATCCCGAAGACAGAGGAAGATTTTTCCAACTGTTGATCTGAGTGCGTCACGCAAATGTATCGTGTTGGTATGCCCCAAGGTCGCTGTTCATTGCCACAGCTGCAGTTTCCAGCTAATGAGGAATAATCAAAGACCAACAATGGCCGATCTGAGCGCCATTCTACCAAAGTGAAGGAGAAATTTGATGAAGAAATGCCTAACATATGGGCTACTGTGTTATAAGGATTTTTTTTAAGGTTTTTGGCACAAAGTCAAGTGGAGTTCTATCTGACATCACACATATAGAATAGGATGTTACCTGAAGAATAGAGTAAATTGGTTCTTATAATGTGATCTATTACATTCCTTATCCCACACAGCACAAAGAATTCTGTAATAAAAAAATTATTGATTATTGTCAAATCAAATTATTACACCATAATTTCTGAGACAGTTTCAATCAGTTCGTCCACGTATTGATTGACTGATTGATTGATTAGCATTTAGGTTCGAGCCCTAACGGTAGCGATGCACCTAGACCTTCTATAACGAGCCCTTTGTGCCCCATAATCTGTTAAAATCTCACTGGAGCCCTGTTCCTTGCTAAAGTTCCAGATGGCCCCCAGACTTAACTTTTAATATCCTCTGAGTCCACAGAAGATGAACCCAGATATGTCTTCTCTTTTTCTCTCAAAAGTCTCAGTAAACTAAGCCCTCCAGTTTCCCCTTTAGAGGGCCCCTAAGAAGAGAGCTCCCCGCTTACAGGGCCTTTTATACTTATCTCTCAAATTCCTTATAAAAAATCCTCTAAAAAAAGAAATTTATCTCTTCTCTCAAAGAACGTAGGGAAAGAACGTCCCGCTATGTTCTCACAAGGCGGGGCTCCTGTGGCAACAGAAGTACATTTCCAGAGCCTTACTTAGCATGTCTTCGAGGTCACCAGTGAAGGAGCCCTCCCTCCATGTTCCTCTCATAGAGCTCCCTCGGAGAGAGATGCCCCAATCTTGGAGCCCTCCTTCATTCATCTTTCAACGTCCCCGGTATTCGAGCCCCCCTTCCATGTTCCCCAGCAGGGCCCCTATGAAGGGAGATGACCGTCTCCAGAGCCTTCCTTTACACATCCTCTGGTGTCCTCAGTAAAGGAACACCCCTGTCCCACGTATTAGTGACGATGTGTGCTTTGTGTGACAACGAATTGAAACTTTAAATAGCCAAGGTTCCTTGAATTCCGTTCTCAAAATATATATGCTTCTTTACTTCCCAACTCTCTACCTTACTCCCAACCTAGTACAATTAGAAGGACGAGTGGACACTGCCTGGAAAACTAATCTAGTCTTAAGTTTTCTGTTTCCATTTATAAATGCTACATGTCTCATTACACAGCCCACTTTTTCTCCAATTCTTACTTACTTCACAGGCTACATATGTCAATTAACGCGGTAAACTTTGTCTGCTTCTCATGTTACTTCTGTAGTAATAAAACACATTTCCATATTTTCCACAATAAAATTAATTAAACTCTTTAAACACTATAATTTTATTGTATTGCAATGACACTTGGATTCTGGCCTTTGCACACGGACACA
>Ga0123354_10005415_pt1 | contig 18540 bp, 14 predicted proteins | sample TergutLab28metaG_2_FD_97872 | JGI IMG/M metagenome (GOLD analysis project Ga0123354, IMG submission 97872) | Labiotermes labralis P4 segment gut microbial communities from Petit-Saut dam, French Guiana - Lab288 P4 | ecosystem: Host-associated > Arthropoda: Insects > Digestive system > Gut ...
AGGGTGTTTGTTTTTTTTTTTTGTATATAAACTTACCCCCCCCCCCGCTCTGTGAAAAAAGGGGGGGTATAAAAAAAGGAGAGGGGGGGGGGGGGGGGGGGGGGGGGTGGGGAAAATTAGGAAGAGAGGGGGGGGGGGGGGGGGGTAGGTCTTCCTCCAAAAAATTTCTGAGTACAGGGCGTCACATCCCGGAAGACGATAATCTTCATAGGTGCTGGGTGAAAACCTCACCTATCATAAGACCGTGGTTTTACGTCACAATCTAACCTCTTTTACCTCAGCACGCGTTATTGATGCACAATTGTTATGCGTGCTGTATGTTAATAAAGTTGTTAATGTTACAATCATATTTTGGCTGAATATGTGGAGCGGTTGAAAAACTAATGCGTTAACCAGATAAACGTTACTCAGTTCGGCGATATCATTCCATCCCGTTTAGAGATTGATACAGTGAATGGAAATTTGTCGGGCATAACGTCGACGTTTCGCATCGTCACAATTCTCGTAACTTGTTTACAAACAATGTTTCATATTGTCAGTATCCTACCAAATTTCATATGCCTGACGCCAGTGGCTGGCTATCATCATCAAAACTACGGCATTTTTCGAACGGTAAGCTACTTATGTTCTACACAAAGAGGACCCGAACCAAAGCCGATATTTTTGGCGGGAGTCGGAACTCAGTTTCGCTGCGTCCTGTTTGTAGAAAAATAAGAAGTACGGTGTTGGAGCGTTTTCCGTTGGCGCAATGTACATTACAAGTTTCCTGTAACCATTTCAAGGTGTTCAGATATTGCAATGGGGCTGTGAGCATTGTATGGAGAACTCCAAAAGCTTATCATTCTATAGATTTATATTGTAATAGCTGAATGGTACTGCCGGTTTTTGTGGCGCGCTTTGTTCTTGGTGAGATGACATGCCAGCCTTGTAAGCACATATAGTTGTTTAAAAATGTTCCATTATTGATTGTGATATTGATTCTATGTGGTGTCAGGTTATGTTGTCTATCTCATGTTGACCAATTCTATATCCAGCGGATTTTGTGTGTGACCTTGTGTGGTCCAGTGGAATGTAAATGAAGAATAAGAAAAAGACTAAAAAGCCTCTTTCTCTGTTTATAGAAGACAACTACAGGAAAATTGATTGAAAATTCTTTAACTTAATGGGATAGAACAGAATTAGCCAACAAATCTAAACACTAGTCAAAATTAATGCTGTTAACAATTCTGTAGTGTGCAAAACATGTTGTGGTGGGGTGGGGTAGTCACTTGGAAAGAGACTTTTCAGATGGTCATATAATGTTACATGAGATGTTAGGGAACTGGTTTGTGGGATCAGGTGGTCAAAACTTTCTCAGCATGAAGTTAAATGCTTAATTTTGGTATTTAAATCAACCTCAATCCTTACACATATCCAATTAAACTGCCTGGAAGACTGGTTTGATTTAGTTGGAAGGTGTCACCACAAATTGGGTGAATTAATATCTTACACTATGAATTCACTTTAGTGATACATAAAAACCCAGTTCTTACTTAATAATGAACACACTGCATGTCACTTCTACAGACCAGTAATTTTTTTTTTTTTAAAAAAGAATCACAACTAGTATTTGTGGACAAAATGTAGAGTTTTAACATTTTAAAGCAGGTGGCACAATATAGTAACTTCTGTGCTATAAATGGTTAACTTTTAGTAGGTGGACTGGTGTCAAGGGTGTTCTTTCCACTGGCAGCCAAGGCTAGAAATCCCAAGTCATGGTTAAGAATGTAGCAGTATATTCTACAGTAGTATTGTAAGAGTAAACATTCAATGTACTTCTATGTTCCTTTCCAACCAGCCAACCAAATTACCCATATAACTACACACAGCAGAGTTCTTCCTTAGAAGCTAACACATCCTCTGCTAGCCAAGAAATTCCCCGCATTTAATGGAACCCGAATGTTCATTACTTCTACGCAACCTGTCCCTATTTTGAGCCAGATAAATCCAGTCCATGCCTCCCCATCCCATTTCTTAGATCGATTTTAATATTATCCCCCATCTGTGCCTAGGTCTTCTAAGTGGTTCTTTCCCACAGGTCTCCCCACCAATACCCTTTATGCATCTCTCCTGTCTCCTACACATGCCACATGCCCTGCTTATCTCATTGTTCTTGGTTTGATCACCCCACTAATATTTGATGAGGAGTACGCTCATGTTTTCTCCACTCTCCCTTTACATCCATCTTAGGACAAGATATCTTCCTCACGTTCTCCTTGCTTCATACAAAATTGTCTTGTTTATGATGTTCATATTCTTTCCTTTGGGTGAGATCAGCGTGCCAGATGGTTTGAATCAGGGGATGTCTATGGCTATGGTTCGTAGACTGCCATAAAAAGTAGCGCCAGCCCTGAGTATTAGAATACTGCGAACACTACAGCATGATTCAGAGCCAGTTCTGTCCACTTCCTATCATCAGAATCCGTTCCCTGTAAGGCTCAACTCTTCTACAACCTGTATCATGATTGTTTTGTTTGATCAGTTGGACAAATCAAGCATTATGAAGATTTTTGTAAGTTTCTAATGGGGACAACAGAATTATTATTAGTGGTCAGACTTAAAGTTGTGTACAGGATCACTAAAATCACCAACAAAGTGAGATGTAAATACACAGCTAACTCAAATTCCTGCAACAAAAAGTGAATAATCACAATTTCTGTAAAAAGGTTTGGGTTAAATGTGTAAAGGTGCAGATCAATTTGTTGTTGTTGTTGTTATTATTATTATTATTGTTATTACTAAGTTTTTTTTTTTTGTTCTTCCCATTTATTCTAACAGCCTAAATCTCTTCACATGTTCTTTATTTACATATACAGCATACAAAAGTTTCATGTGCAAGATTTTCTTATCAGACTTACAAACTCAACACCTTTAAAATGGCCACAATGTTAATTTCAGTTCACTCAAATTTACTGAAATTGTAAAACAAAGGTGTATTGCAGTACTCCATAAATAAAGCATATGCATTTACATTTATATGTAACTACTCTAACAATTCTTCCTGGAAAAGCCTCCAACATCAATTTATCCTGAAATGAGCAGAAGGTTTTCTCCTGTATGGGAAACAACAATATACAGATGCATCAAGACCACATCCATTCATTACACTAATGTATGTTAAAATGGCATACAGCTTAAAATGGTATGAAGTTTTGTTTACAAAACAGAGTACAAATCTGGAATGGGCCCTTTTTAATTTATTGATATACGCATAGTGATCGGGTTTCTCAAACAGTAGCAAAATGACAGTTCAGTACAATGTATATAAACAACAAACATGTTTCAAGAATGTATTGTCAATATGTTTAGTAGCAATCCACACTCTCTATGCTGCTATCGAACAGTTTGAATGTCATGAATCATTCTTGACATATGAAAATTGTTAATTTAAAATAATACTGACAACAGGGATATATTATAAAATTGGAAAAAGTATTGTATTTGACACTCTTCAGTGCAGTGATTATAGTCCCCACCAATTCACCTCCTGGCATATGTGTCACAGACCCCAGTTAACAAGAATGTGGATAAAATGTATAAAAGGATGAACCAGAGAACAAATGTATGTTGATAAAATGTCAAAGGTCACATTCAGAACACAATTCCAATTAGTCACATATTTCATAACATGTCTACTTCCAACTGCTCTGTTTTTCTGTGAATGTTCTGGTATATGGAGAGTGAGCTGTGATACCACCAAGTGGTGATCTTTAACTGTTGATTCCTGGAGTATTATTACTTCTGCTGAATTAGCACATCACCCAACAAACATGACAGAAAACCATTCCTTCACCCCTTATGCACCTATGTCTACTTCCCATCTTTTTCCCACATTCCTTTCATGTGTCCATCTTATCATTATTCCTCTCCCCTTTCATTCTTTTCTCTCCAGCATGTTATAAACATTTCTCCCTCCATCATTCTTTCCTTCCTTTATCCCCTTCATGCCATACTCTCCTTACTCCTTCATCATGTATGCTACAAATGACAGATCTACCAATAGCACTGAATGACTCACTCACCGGATTTTGCACAAGTCAGACCAGAAATGGCTGTTATATGTACATTACAAAATGTATTAATCTTCTTCAATAACACCTAATATTTTTCTTGTTAAAACTGATATGATTTGAGACAGATTTTCAATGTGACTGACATGCATATCAGCCTCTTTAGCATGCAGCTTCATCACACCATGTGCCACTGAACCTTCTGTCATGTTTTGTGTTTACTACAACAGAAACATACTGTGAAACAAATCAAACTATTCATTTCAGTCTTTTGGGTGATCTTATGTTTTTAACCTTATTTTGACATGGTAAGATACATGGATTTCTTATATCATTGCTAGGAGAACTTTATGAAAAAGAATACTAAATTAAAAGACACCTACTTAAAGCTGATATGTTGAAAGTACATAAATAGCAATAATACCAACATGTAAATACAATGCAAAACAACAGACTACCAAAATTAGCACACTTATGTTATCCAAAAATGATACCAGAGGTGTGGGAAGACCAATATTCAGACGGATTGACCAGTTTTAAAACTTCCAGACATTATACTAGCCTTGAAGCACCAAATCCATAGTTGTAGGAAGGAAGAGGAGGAGATAAAGATGAAGATGGCACAAAGCAACACTGGAGCACTCTGCTGTGGACACACATCACACAGGAACTTCAATTATCATTCTCCAAACTAACATAAAAATTTAACTTTTAACTGAATTAAGATTTGTCAACAAGATATATACATATGTTCAAATATGTCTGACAATATATGTTTTTAGTCACTAGTGCAATTACATATGTATGCTGATAAAAAGAGGCTACTGAAAAACCGTCCATGCAAAAATGGCATAAATACCATCAATGTTGACTGTTCCCTTAAGCCCAGCTTTTCCTTTCTAATGCTACCGACACATCTTGGTATAGGATGTCAGGTAACCACACAACATAAAACAGTGACCCAGAGCTTTGTTAGGCAGTGCGTTTTTGTTGGATGGTACAACACATGCCACGCCCATCCCCATAACCTCCTGCATACAGAGTTCTTATTATCTGGTCACTACATTAACTGGCCACCATATTGCACTGACATTTGTAAAATGAATTTAGACATGAAATAGCAGAGGGCAAGCAAGTATCTCTAAAGTTTTCATTAATTTATGTGACAAATTGTGTTTCAGTGTGCACCTCTCCATTAACAGCCATGTTTGCTCCAGTTACAAAAATTCTGCTCTTGATTGAAATAATAGAACAACAACATAGCTAAAACTACACACAGCCATTCGACATCACACATGCACATCATCATTATTGGTTGACTTTGGTTCCATCAGTATCCTGCACTGACAAATCACTATGACAGTACAGTCACCACCATCAATTGCGATATAATGTAACTATATAAACATTAAAACAGTAACAAAATAAATTTAAAAAAAAACCAAATATACAAACAAGTAACAATTATATGCAGGAAAACTGTCTTTATAAAACAATGTACTGCATTAACAAAAAGCTCATTTGAGATTACAAACAAGTGGCTTCTACTACCCTTGCTTAACTTGCATGTATGTACATGTAAAAACAACTGGGAGCAGTTAGATTCATCTGACTAGGAGGGCGAGATTCTCCTTTCACCATTTCCAGAAACAGGACACTCAAACCAAAAGTATTACCATCCATGTCACTGTTCTTAAGCCCTGCACTCCCTCATTTTCCTATGAAGAGCATCTTGGTACAGCACGGCAGGTACCCAACCACTTAACAGAAAACATCCACACAGAGCTCCTTTAGATAATATACATAAATTACCTATCTCATAGATGGAGTTGCATCAGAATGTTGGAAAGAACAATTCATTTGAAACAAAACCACCAAAAAAACTTAATATTTGTTTGAAACACTGGTAAAGCAACAAAACCACAATATTATGCCGTCACCCAAACACTTGAAAAGAAATGTCAACAAACTAACAAGTATGTTATAACAAATAGGTCACATTTCAGACCAGAACACTACTTAGACATAAGTTTATGTGTGTTACATATTGGTCTGTGCCATGGATCAGGCAGTTAGTTGCTGGCCTCTCATCACAGAGGCCTGGGTTTGATCCCAGTATTGTCCACGTGGCATTTATTGTAGAAGTAGCAGCACTGGGACATTTTTATCTGACTACTTCAGGGTTACCAACTGTCACATTCCACCAGTGCTCCATATTTGCTCACTGGCACTACATATCCTTAGCAAATGACATCATCATTAAATGACAGACTTAGAAAGGGTTGCATATTGCCTACTGCCATGCTCCAAATATACTTCAGGCATCACCGGATTCATGCTGTACTCCAATTATAATCACAATCACATTGTGAACTCATACATTTTGTGATTTTTTAACATAAAACATAATCTCTCCACCATCAAACCAAGCATATACTCATGCTGCACAGACTGTCTGCACTGTGTGGCATTGATTGTAATGCCTATTCTAATACACAATAATGCCAGTATACAGCAATTGTTACATAACACTGAAACTACAAAAAACTGCCTTTCTCTTTTTAAACACACAAAAATGAACATCAAGCTGTCAGTCAATGCCTGTCACAACACGGTGCAAACAGCTGCCCTTTCATATCATAATACTTAAAGGTTTAAAATAAATATCATACATGAAAAATGTGTGGATATACATAACGGGAAGAAAAAGTCTTCCAATTTTTACACAGCATTATACAATAACCACCTTGTCTTGTTCTATTGCACTTTACCAAATAATATTAGAAACATATGAAGGAAGTTAAATTTTTCCACATGCTTTTTGAGTCATCTGAAGGAATTTCAGAGCCACAAAAGTGGACAACGAAAGTAACATTTTATGAGCTGGTACACAGAACTGTCAAAAAACATTCCAGGATATAAAAGCAAGCAAGCAAACAAAAATTAAACTTTATACAATTTTAGCAGGTCCTATTTTACTTTGTGGAAAATTGTAACAAAGTGGCAAAATCAGGATATAAACGTGGAATTGAAATTCAATTGATTTTTATATCCAAGACAGTGTGTGTTTACGCATAATATGAACTGAATCTTTACACACAATTCCAGTTAATTTAGTATTTAAAGTGACAACAAGGTTCTCATCTAGCCAGAGAAACAGAGTGAGGTCAGCATCATCCCTTCTCATCTACCTCCTCCTCCAATGTCATTTCCACTTTTATGTGGTCCTGATCAATTTCTTCCCACGTTGTTCTTTCCTTCTGCATGACATTTCCTAATATGTTATTCAAATCTTGATCCTCATCCCCATCTTGGTTGTTTTATTTTCAGACTGACATGAAAAAACATTACTTGGAATTCTGTCATCATTAACCCTTTCCCTGCTAATGTGGAGAATATGGTGAAGTCCTAATAATCTGTACGGGCCTGAAGATTACTAACATCTAGTCGAAACATGTAGCCTTACTCTAGAATAAATAGATTGTGCTGACATACGTTTGTGTAATACTAATTAAGTCCTAATAATGCCAGCAGATGACATATGGGACTTAACTCGGTGTTTAGAGGGTTAATTCTTCAAGTATGTCCATATTGTCTCATTCTGTCATAGTAAACCCCCATCTCAGCTGCAGATACTCTACACACATACCTGCCTTGGTTCACATACATCTGAGTGCAAAAGTAAAGCTGTCTCTGAACATGCCGTAACACATATACAGGGGATTGTAGGTATAGTTCCACATATCTGTTCCAAGTGTTAATATGGGCACACAGTAACCATTATATAAAAATGGCATGGATAACTGCATATTTATGAAAACAAATTTACAAAATATATAAAACTAGCCACATGCCTGTCACTTGATAGGCTGTAATATTCATGTGCACTTCACAGCCATTTTCATTGGTCTTTTTTTTTTATTCTTCGAAGAAATCAAGCATTAATTTCATCTTTTGAGTGCTGCCATCTAGTTGTCCTATGCTGTACTATAAGCTTGAACCTCAACTGTTTCTTCAGCCTCAGCATATATCTCGCAATGATTAAGCTCCTTCTCAGTTTTGAAAAACTGTTGCTTTGAACTCAGTGCCTGCCTCACACAGAGCAATCTGTTGTTAAAACTGAAACCATGATATGATTCCAGTGGTTGCCATGGTAGCCACAGAGTGACCTCCTCAGTCACACAAGGTTATTATACAGGCAGATGGCAATATCTTAGGAATGGCTCTGTATTTCCTTCAGATCTGTAGTAAATTGGATAAACACACCTGCAGTTACAGAGCTTACTATAAGATATAAATATGAGGTAAAACATGAACTTGACCCCAGAGTAACATCCTACACAATAAAAAAACATTAACTTGTCACTGTTATCAACAAAGAAAAAAATAACATATCTGGGACACTAGCGATCAAACTACTCAGACATAAAATTGTACCAGTATACCACAACACAAAATACTGCACCTTCAATACAAATACTGATGGTGAAAACCTTGCATAGTACAGTAGTTTGTGATTAAAAGACTACACTAAAGTTAAGGTTAGAATGAGGGGAAAGTCACAGACATCACATATGGAGTAGTGCCATAACTAAGCTTCCTTGAATGGTTATGGTACAGTTATAACGATAGACACACGACTAGTTGATAACAAAATATCCACATCAAGGTGGCATTAAAGGGGCTATGCAAGATTTGATGTTCTTGTGGCAGTGACTATGAAGCTTACTGTCTTTTGGGATGTAAATCTTAGTTGCGAGAATTGGTGTTCTCACAGTAATGCTGCTGAGAATGCAAGTCTTGTGGGACGTGACAACATACCGCTGCATGTGTAGTTCCCTATAAAAATGTCACATCTCAGGAGACTTGCAGCCTTGTAGAAATATGCCGACATTTCAGAGGAAACCCTGCCCCTAAACATTTGGTAAATTTCTACCAGAATGTGGCATTACATCCCAGAAGATGTTGATCTTCAGCAACAAGGTTAATTTACCTCATAACAAACAATTTGATTCAAATCAGAATTAGTAACCACAATGCAAAGCATAGTTGAACCTGGCCATAATGACATCGGTTTATGCAACACCATGACTATAGAGTCAGGTATTCTGTGGTGCCAATTAATTCCTCACTGTCAACTGTAACATTATAACCTTCAGCTTGGACAACACTCATTTTTGATGACACAAAACACATTCAGTACCCTTCATTATGCTATAACTGAGTTTGCCTGATCTGTGAGTAATACAAATACATTTTCTGTCTTTCATGATAAATGTGGACAACAAACACCTGAACTGCTGGTCTAGATTACTTTGCTCTGCAACTATATCAATAAATCTTCAGTTAAACTTATTATACATGTAACAACCACATGTTCATAACAAAGTCACATCTCCACAAAAATTACTTGTACTTAGCAAGGTTCTCAGTGTATCTCTATGCCAGCAAACAAACCACACTGCGATGACTATTTTCCAGGTATCGGGGTATCTCTACATTACATTCACTCTACAGGCAATGCAACATTGGACTTGCTGCTATCTTGACTGGTGACAGATTGTGAGGTGCGGAGAGATCTCCTACCAAACGGTTCCAGGTAGGCAGATGGTGCCCAGCCCTCTAAATGTGAACCTGAAACAGAACGCAAGCACACATGCATTTCTGCAAACCAAACACTGTGGAAGAGCAAGTGCTGTGGTTCTCACAAAATTCACAAATTAACACTGCAGTCTCCTGGGATATGATACCATATACAGTAAACCGTAATATTCACAAACTCCCCTTCAGATGAAGGTACCATGTTCCTCTAAAACACTGGTATCTATACACCAAACAGCATACCATTACATCTCAGAAAGCTGTAATGCCAACTGTGGTATGTAGTAGGCTACCTGCTGTATGCCCAGAATATCCTATGTTTGAATATGGGATATCATTCATAAGGTTATTGTGGGTTTCCTTATTCTCTCATCATACAAGCTGAGATGACTGATTTATGGCAGACACATGACCACTTGTCAAGTCCTTCACAATTTATCACCCATAATTCTCCTCCAATTTAATGCTACATGACTCGTGCAGTTCCACAAGCTTGTAATGTACTTCTGTAAGATCCTTTGAATATTATACCCCCCCCCCCTTCCCCAAATTTCTTCCAAGGCAATTTACAAGCCACCATTTCATATACTATACATTCTTTGTTTCAGCATGCATACTCCATAACCCTTTCAGTCTCCTCTGTGCTCTAGTTGCCCTGTGAAACATAAGTCCACTCATTACACACACAATTTCCTCAGTCTTCTGGCACTTCCTCTCTCTCATCTCAAACTGTTCACTTCAGCACAGTGGTCTTAAATGCCTTCTCTCAGAGTAACAGATGTTCAAAACCACATTAAAAAACATAAAATTACAGAAAATGAAACATGTTTTCACAAACCCAATACACTTTTTATGCAAGTTTTACAATTTCAGAGACAAACTACAGGATGCAAATCTAACAGACAGCTACAGCACACACTCATTTAATAACTTGTTTCTTGCCACCTCAACTCCAAATGGCAAACACGTTTTCTTACCAATAACTCTGATGAACCACCAACCAGCACAACCAACCTTCAGAAGCTCAACTGCATCACCCTCATGCATAGACACTTCACTGTGCCCCATCGCACAGTAATCAGCAAGTGCAGTGAAGCGGTCTCCAACCTGCAACATGAGATATGCACAGCATCCAGATCTAGAAATCAAAATCTTTGACAATAATTTTGTATCAACACACAAAACTTTATGAAGCCATTTGGTAAGCATGAGTGACCATTCTATCTATTGACAAAATCAATCCACTGGTCAAGGTGAGACAGAAGGACAGTAAAGATAAAATGACTAACCATGCAGGAGTGTGCTAAAAAGAGAGTGAAAGGAATAACAATGCAAAACAACAAGGGTACAATGTAAGGATCTTGGCCATCTGCTTGTAACATCACTATGCCACATAACAAACATGGAGCTCAACAACAATTTCAGGTTTTCATGGCCGTTCAATGCTACTGTGAATCCTGTTGCTTGGATATGGCACCATGCAGATATGGGTTCTGCTGCTGCAGCTGTCTTTTCTTCATAACAGACACTATATCAGTACAGTACAAATCTATACAATTCTATCATATCAAAACAGGTTCTATATTGGCATACAAAAAATTCACAGCTCAGCTGTTTACAAAATGCCTTTATGTATTCAGGATTTTAAGGCTTACACAATAATTTAGAGTAGCTCAGACAATATAGCATCTAATGGTATGATAATTAGTAAATAATTAATTACTTGGAAAGGATGTGTCAGGACAGCGTAATCAGTACAGAGAATGGATGGACCAGGGATCAAATTCTGGTGGTGGTTTAATTTTCCACACCTGTCCAGACTGGCCCTGGACCTATCCAGCTTCCTGTACAATGGGTACAGTGACTCTGTCTCAGGGGTAAAGCGGCCAAGGCATGGCAGTGACCACCTGACCTGATCTAGTGCTGAGGTTAAAGAGCAGAGCTATACCTCTACTCCCCCTCTGGGATTTCATGGTTTGTTCTAGGGCGAAATTCACAATTTTTTTTAATAGACAAGCCTATGGCAGGAAGATGGTCTGACGTAATATCCTTGCACTTCCCTGCCTGGATAGACTGCGAACACAAGAAACATTGGTCAGGACACCAAGTCTCAGCATCACAATCTGAAACCAGGGCCTCCCATTATAAAGTAGGAGTGTCACAAACTGACCACAAAATTTGAAACACCACCATGAAAAACAACAATGAAGATAAGATTTGAGGTTCTCACAGTGGTGTGCCTGATGATTAAAGTCTTCTAGGATATGATGACGTGTGATTGGGCAGGTGGTTCGTGATGTTTCTAAGGATCATGGCACCTTCATTCCTTATGGGTTAAGCAGTCCAAGAAGAACCATCAAAGACAATGGTGCCACAATCCTTTGAAATGTAATAAACCACTTTATCTAGTGACACAACATCACATGCCACAAGACTTAAATCCTTAACAATAAAGTCAATTGACAGACACATACCTAAACATCAGATGTGGCCTATCACAACATGACATAAAAGGTATAACGAACGATCAGGCAAAACGTAAAGGCAAAGACCAAAAAATGTGTAAACATCCGTGCAACACTTCTATACTATTAGGTAAATGTGTTTACTATTCTCAACCAGAAAATCAGGTGTCAGTGTACCTCATTGTGCTCAGTACAGGTGTCCTCATCCTCACTATTGCTATAATCTGAACTCCATGCCCCACCTTCACCCTCCTCCTCACCATTCTCTGACAGTGTGTGCTGTGGTATGGGATGTGGTGGATGTTTTGCAACAGCATCACCGTCTATACTGATGGAAGCCATGTTGTTTGGAACTCCTGTATGACTGTCCCATGAACTGGTCTGACGGAGAGGCCTAGCAGGAAGTAACAACACTTGCAACATCAGGTGACAAGGTGCAAGGACTGCAGTCAGTCCAAGTGTTCACTTACTTTCAAGTGCATTCATGCAAATACATAAATTTTCAAGCGCAGTCACACACCATCTTTTACTCAGGTTGCAGAACAGAGAATATGTCAGAAGTAACCCTGAAGACAAAATGAGTACTAATCACATTGGCACCCTCAACAATCATATAATTATATCATTCAATTTTCAACACTTCCTGTTTTAGGCATGCTCATAAAATTGCAAAAAGCAACTATTAGCTTCATCATGCATGTCTGTCTTTGTGTCTGTCTGTCTGCCTGCCTGCCTGCAAAAATCTGTCAAGAAAACACAGGTTTCATTAAAATCTGAAAAGAATAACAGGTACATTGCATTATGACAAATATACATTTATTATCATATCTTGCTCAGTTCTACTCAGAATGAGAAATGTTTCAGACAAAAGTTGTAGAGAAAATCGAAACACACATTTCATATTCAATGACTTTTTTCCCAAAAATGTATTGTTTACGAGATAATGTGGAAAAATACTGTAGAGTCAGGCAGGCCACAGACGATAATATAACATGGTGCATGCGCACTGCAGGCTGGATACCTTAGGCTACAAACACACACTCAGAATATGTAATATTTACTGCTTTTCCATGGCAACAATGGATGTACAAACGTGCCTCAAAATTACGCTACATGTAAACTAACTGTCTTGTTTTTGTTGCTATGGCAATGTTCCCACCATGAACATTTCACTATGCAAACAAATGAGCTGCCATATACCTGTGCACTGGCTTGCCTGTGCCTGCCAATGAGTACTGCCTGATCTTCTCCCCTTTCAGTTCAGCAAGTTGCTCCAACAGCACGCGCTTGATTTCACACACCCACGCATTTTTCTGTTGTACTGTGAGAGCCTGAATTGTGTGTACCTCCTGCCGACCTTGTAACCACACTTCAAACTTGCGAGCATCCCCTTTCACAGACTCTGTGAGACCAATCTGTGACATCTAATACAGAGGAGTTCCCATAAATTATATGAATCAAGTTAAGTACCTTTCTCCTTTCCCTCCCTTTCAGTTTATTAAATCATTTTGGTCAGTTTAAAGGTATGTGATAAGGTGATACACCACCAACATTATTTACATGAACTGTGCCAGTCATCTTTCTTCATTCTTTATGTTCGGTTCTACAGACATTTAATGATATTTTATCTGTACATAGTCTCTAACGTGTAAATTGATGGGATGGTTACGAATATTTGTCAAGTACAAGTACTCACCAACTTACGAACGCGACACATTCCGAACACCTGGTCGTAAGTTGAAAATATGAAGGGAGGTGGACTATACATTGTCCAGCAACTCAAGGGAGATTCAAATAAGTGTAGTCTTTTTGTGTTGCAAAATAATAAGAACAGAGTCTGTCCCAGTAACAGGTGTTGAGATAATCAGTACAATTTGAAATGCAGTTAAAAATTAAATTTTAATATCATTTTTATAGAAGTGTGAATTGAAATCTTCCTAAGGAAATTTCAGTTGTAACTTTGGTTGGTCATGAATGGGACGGTTGTAAGTCGGGAGTGGCTGTATACGCTGCACGTGTTGCGTTCTGTTTCATGACTCAATCATGACACTTGTCTGGAGGAAATGACTGAAACCATGAAAACCTCATTTCTGTGTTGAAGTTAAAATGTCTCTAGTACTTGGTCATTATTCTACCTAACAACTGTCAGTTACAACTTCCCATCAGTTCGTTTATCACACAAATATGGCCCACTCTTCTGACGACCTACAATTGCAGTAGAGCAGCAGTGGGAAGTGATAAAAGACAGTTTTCAGATGAAATACTGACTCCACGTTTATCATTACTTTCCCTAACACAGGTCAACTGTCAGAAGCCTTCCACCAAATTTTAAACTGTATACTGTCTTGTTACAACTGTGTACAGACATTACATATTTTTCTTATTTACATGCTCTGTTAAACCTTCTAGTAGTACCATTATAGGAACAACAGACAGCAGATGTTTCATTTTACTTTGTATGCATGTATTCACATCACTTATACCTTATCACTTTCCAAAACGACTGAAAACAAAAAAGAGGGGTCAAGAAGGGTTAAGAATAAAAATTACCCACCACACAGTTGCATTTGATATGCTTTATGATAACTTACAAACCTACGTAAACAGTACACATCAATTTGTAGAACTTAAGATTTATGAATACACCAACAAATGCAATGTATTATTTTATAATATCAGAAAAACCTTACAACATAGTGCATTTGTTGGTGTTTCCTTGAATTTTGACAATCAGTGCAGTGCATGGATATGAATACAATAATGCTTACATAACTTACTTTTAGGTACCTCTTGAAGTGGTATGTATCCTTGTTATGTACTTCCTTTGCAGCCTTCTTGCAAAACAGCATGGCTTTCTGGTACAAGAAGATATGTCTCTGCATGGGTTTCAGTCTTAGCTCTCGGAGTCGATCTTTTTTGCTGTCTGTCCACACAGAGAACGACCCTTGCATAAGGAGCTCTCCCTGGTCATGCAGCTCACCCTGCAAATTTCACACGCTATTAGATTAAGCCTTCACAGACTGAAACTAGCCTAAATAATATTTCACAAGACAGAAAAATGTCTGTTGGGCAAAACACTTCCAAGTGCCTGTGTAAATATAGTAACCATTACAAGCATTGCTAATGACAGCAACCATGACAGCATATCCATAGGAACATTTCTAACCTTGGTAACCATGAAAACCATGACAGCCAAGGTATCCACATGAACATTTTTAAACTTGGTCATAAATGTAACCAATGCAATCACAAAATCAGTAGTTATGTTAGTAACCAAAGCAGCCACGATCACAGAAGTAACCACAGCCACCAAAGAAACACTGGTAAACTTGGTAACAATGGTAACCTCAGTAAAGTTTGTAACCAAAGTAGGTCCTTGCTCTTCCAGAATGTTATGCAGTCATACCTGTATGTAGGTAAAAGTAAAGGTAAAGCAATCCCTGTACAGGCCTGGATAGGCTCTGAGGGTTCCAGGAAGTTCACACTCCTAGAGTTCAAGACAAACAGTACATTAAGGTAGCAAAGTTGTCTGCCTTATGCACCAGCTGCCTTTACCCCAGGAAATATTCCTGGTACTCATTTTTGTTAGAGGATAAGTTGATCCCAGGGCCATAGTGTGGCAGGAAGGATTATGTCAATGAAAAATTCCAATGATACCATCGGGAATTGAACCCGCGACCTTCCAGCTTGTAGCGCAGTGCCTCAACCAACTGCATCACCATGTGCTCCCAAATGTAGGTAGGTATTCATGTGAAATGCCTGTTACATTTGTCCAGTTTTAACCAAATTTGAATTTTCTTGCCACATTGCAGTTAAAAAAAACCTACTACAAATTTCTGCAACAATCCATCCTGAGGGAACCAGATTGTTCCACGTGGACAGACAGACAGACAGACAGACATGATGATGCTAGCAACTGCCTTCCACAACTTTGTAAACATGCCTATAAATTCAGTTCCTACCCCACTGTAAACATACAGTAACCACTACAATGACCAACATCATGTACACCTATTATATGCAGAAATTGGCATCTCAGAGTTTCTCTGGAATTGGAAATGATGAACTATAGGCAGTGACTGGAACAGTAAGGTATATGCAGCAGTGCTGCCATGTCTACATGCAACAAGAAGGGGCATCTGCACTGCCAACATCACTGTCAACAAGATCGGACCAATTCTGCATGGAATGTGGTGATGTACAAGAAGAAGTGGTGCAGCAAAAGGGACTGTTCTATCTCTTGGATCACTGTACCACGAAATTTCTGTGGCCAATGGTCTACATTACATCACAACATGACCACATCCTTCCTGTCTTCAATTCACTGCCCTCGTATCATCCTACCACTTACTACCACTCCCGACATACTGCCCATTAACTTACTCACCATTAGTATCACTTCCCCACAACTTGTGCTGGAGACATAATTACTGTGATGCTGATCAACTCACCCAGAAGCCTGTGATAGCGATCTGATGCATGCTGTCATTCACACATTTCAGCACAATCAGCATACAGTCCAGACCCTCCTGCAGTTCCTTAGAGCACTTCCTGTCATCACTGTATCGCAGCAAATCCTGCAAAATCAGTACATAGTGAAAGACCACCACGTACATCATGCACCTGAACACAGTTTTCCTACACTGCCAAACATCTTTCACTAACAGTTTTGTAAATTTATCATCATATTATAATCACATGCTCAGTGTTTGCACTTAGACATCTCCCATTAATATGTGTTTGAATAGATCAGAAATACCAGGAATGTTTTGAAATGTAGTGTAGGAAAAGGATGGAGAAGATCAGTTGGACCCATTATGTGAGAAAAAAAGAAGTGTTACATAGAGTCATGGAGAAGAGGAATACCCTACATACAGCAAAAACCAAAAAGTTTGGAAGTTGTGGGGAGACATGGAAGAAGATATAAGCAGCTACTGGATGACCTTAAGGAAACAAGAGGATAGCAGAAATTGAAAGAGGAAGCACCAGATTGCACTCTGTGTGGAACTTGCTTTGGAAGAGGCTAGGAAAGAGTGCAAGAACGAATGAATGAATGCATAACAGACCACTACTATTGAATGACACTGAGCAGCAGTAACACTCTAGAGCAGTGTTTCTCAACCACCGGGCCACAGCCTGGTACTGGGCCCTGGCATCAATTATACCGGGCCGCGAGAGATTCTCCTGGAAATTATAACTAATTTAAGTGTAATTTTATATTTGTCAACATGCCACACCGTATACATAAGTGTACTAATATTCTTTATGATTATGCCATAATTAATTATTAATACTTATGTTAGTCTAATGTATGAATTTAAAAAAAAAATTGGAAAGGTACTGACGAGTAAATCTGTTGGGACCGGGCCCTCGTCTTATGAAAAAAAATTTACCAGGCCGCAGTCTCAAAAAGGTTGAGAAACAATGCTCTAGAGTCTAGGATATTAGAACTATACCAACCCAGTTAGTTCAGAGACTAGGCTTGTATTTGGGAGACTTGCCATAGGTTCCCATGACTGCATTCATCAGCAGTTTTCTTCAGTTCCTGCAAACTAATGCCAGGATGCTTCCACAATTAGTCTTCCAAAATCCTTTCCCATGTATCATCCATAAATCACACTATTTTTTTACACTATACAGTCAAAGTTACAGTGTCAAAGAACAAAAACTGCAGGAATTTTGTATTTCCCACAACACAGTTTGTTTTTCAAATTTTCACACATATTAATTTGGTTCATAGGAGTGATGGAAATAAGTTGGATGACAGAGAGTAAAATTATTAATAATTTATACTACCTTAAGCAGGAGTTGATATTTTGTTATCCTCTGTACTGGCTTCAGGAGGTATGCTGCTAGGGGAAGTTTATGACCAAGCTTAAGTTGGCATGCCTGGAAGAACAGATTCTTCTCTCCGACAGTCTCCCGCAGACGTTCAGAACGGGGACTGTTTTGGCAGTAATAGCTATACAAGCGAAGGAACGCATCTCTCTAAAACAAATGAAATGCATCTGTGTGTCTGTGTGTGTTGAGAAAAGTGCTTAGCAAAGTTAACTAGTTGTAAGATTACATTCTTCAGGGCTGTGATGTCATATACTTGGGCAGACTGTTACCAATGTTTCAGAGAAACATGATGGAGGCAGCACTAGTGCTGTCACCGCCACACTGAATTGCAGCACATCCAATGGTACAGACAGGCTTCTGCAGAACCTGCAGTGTGCAGAAGGCCCCAGATGCACCAAATACTAAAAGCAGCTGTGGGTTATTTTGTACTGGATTCCATTCTTCTGACAGATCTGATCTGTGAGCAACTTCCTAATGATTATGGGGGGGGGGGGGGGCTTTGAGGGATATCTAAAATACCTGTGAAAAACAAAAAAGAAGGTGCCCAAAAAAATATTTCCAAATTTTTTAACAACACAGGAAAA
>Ga0123354_10005416_pt1 | contig 18539 bp, 4 predicted proteins | sample TergutLab28metaG_2_FD_97872 | JGI IMG/M metagenome (GOLD analysis project Ga0123354, IMG submission 97872) | Labiotermes labralis P4 segment gut microbial communities from Petit-Saut dam, French Guiana - Lab288 P4 | ecosystem: Host-associated > Arthropoda: Insects > Digestive system > Gut ...
GAAGGTTCAATACCGCACTCACAAGCGTCCGCCACCTGTCTCTATCCTGGGCCAGCCCAATCCAGTCCATATACCCACATCCCACCTCCTGGAGATCCATCCTAATAATATTCACCCACATACGCCTAGGTCTCCCCAGTGGTCTCTTTCTCTCCGGTTTCCCCACCAAGACCCTATATGCCACCCTCTCCTCACTCATAAGCGCTACATGCCCAGCCCATCTCATTCTTCTAGATTTTATCACCCGCACAATTTTGGGTGAAGAATACGCATCATTTAGCTCCTCGTTATGCAATCTCCTCCATTCCCCCATTACCTCGTCCCTCCTAGGTCCTAGATCCAAATATTCTCCTCAACACCACATTCTCAGACACCCTCAGCTTCCTTTCCTCCCTCAATGTCAGCGACGAAGTTTCACGCCCATAAAAAACAACCGGCAAAATTATAGTTCTATATATCTTAATCTTTAAATTTAGGATAGCAACCTAGAAGACAAAAGATTCTGCACCGAATGATAGCAAGCATTTCCTAACCTCAATTTTCTCTTAATTTCTTTCGCAATAGAATTTTGGAGTGTTAAATTTGTTCCCAAATATTTACACTCTTCCACCCTCTCGAAGGTACTATTATCAATCCTCACACTGTGATTTCGTCCTGCATTCTGATCTCGAGACATAACCATGTACTTAGTTTTATCCGCACTTATTTCCAGTCAAATCTCCCTAGTAGCAGCTACTAAAGCTTCTGCGTTTTCCTTTAGCGTATGTAAACTTCCTCCCAGTATAACTATAGAGATTAAAATACTAAAATTCTTAAATAAATAAAATTGACAAACATATAATTAAAATGGTGTGATATGAAACTACGTGAGTGAGTCGCTTCAAGTAGAAACTTGCAACCGTTTTTATTCTGTCTGAAGTATGTATGCAGTTGGTTAATATATTAATTGTAAGAATATGCACAATACGAGTAACATAAAATTCACAGTATCAGTTGTGGATATGGCATAATACACTAGAGAGAAGAGATTTTTGTTCTGAAAACCATCTTAAATGTGACAGAGTCGTAAAGAAATTACCTACAAAAGTTTAATGTTCGTGTTGCTACTATTAAATATTGTTTAATTGTGACGAATTTGCTTCCAATATTTGAAGAAACACTTTATTTGTTGATTAAGCTCTTTTGATTACAGACATGAACGAGGAGTGAGAAAGGAAGAAACCGTAAAAGTTATGTCTCAAAGTGTTCAAAGAAGTTTATTTCTCATATTTCCGAGTAACTTGACATTGGTCTTGGAACAAAGTATAATGGTCTCTGACTGGTTATAAAGGTGCATCCTCAAAATATATAACGTTTTTTAACATTTATTAAACATGAAAAACAATTGCCTGCTAGATTTGTGCAATTCATTTGCTGATTTTATTGCAGCAAATCTTGGTAAACCTAAAAACATTTGGTTTATAAATGAAGCCGATTTATATCTAAGAGACGGGAGAGTCGCATAGGGTTACATAAACTCAAGGCCACTAGAATTTACTCTACTTTATCCAACAAATTATATCCATTGGATTAAGTTGTCCACCACATATTCCTACAGGAAAATGTGAATTCTGGATATCACGAGACATTCGCCGAAGATAATTTTTTCCTCTCTTGCAACGAATCTTGATCTTAGTCACGAACTGTTAATATTATTGTGAATATTTTACACATTTATTTCCCAGATACTGTAATGTACAAAGGCTAGACAGACAAGCACAGATTAAGAAAGAGTCACACTGTGGGAAAACGGACTGCAGGAGATGGTTCGTAGAGTACCTGGGGGCAACAAGAAAGGAGAAACAGTATCGTGTTGTGGGGCTGGAATAGAAGTTGAAATGAGAGATGCGTGACAAACGTATTGAAGGTGTAAATGAGGCTACTGTACTCGGCTTGTAATATCGAATAGGTTTAATTAGCTGTACTAAGGAAATGTGAAGTCAGCGTAATGTTTTTGTGAAATATATTTTTCAAGAAAGCTAGACGTACTGGACAATACAAAGAAATCGGAGGGTTCAAATGTTTGCGTTGAAGAGGACTGTCCCGAAAACGAAGAATATGAAGAATATAATTTGCCGGGATGGGGGAAATAGTGTTGATTTGAATAAATGAAATCCGGTGCTAAATGGAAGGATTTGTGAGCTATGGTATGTGTTAAAGTATACGAAGTTGAATTATAGGGAAGCAGTGTTGTGGGTACCCCGCAGAAGAAAGGATGGAATGCAGTGTTGTAATTAATCAGTGGGATTCACATAGTTGATTGACGCAGCAATTCGAAAAAGCGGACAAAAAGAGTGAGCAAGTGATGTGATGTAGGAAGAACTGTGAAGCGATGAGAAAGGAGAGGAAAGAGGGAGTTGGACGCTACGCCATGGAAACTTAATGCACGTCACAAAACAATGTGTTCAGCCTTGAAAAGCCGAAAGATTGTCATCATGCCTATGGTCAGACTACCCTTTCATCAGCTGTTACGACAGAATAGCTAACCCAGCTGTATAATTTGGGAAGCTGGCGTACGAAGACCAGTGAATGAAATGAATGGCGGCGAGGGGAATGTGGAGAATAAGTGAGTCAATGTAGATTTAAGACCGATCCGTTGTACAGGAAAGTGCGGTAGGCTTATGACAGGAGTGTTTTTAGAGTGGGGAGTGTATTAAATGCATAACAGACGAAACGATTTGTGTTGTAATACGATATATGTATTCGGGATGGAGACGGGTTACGGCTAGTGTGAAAGTTTATTTTTTTTTGGTAGCGATAGTTTTAGTTATTTGAAAGAAAACAGAAGAATTATATCTGAAGCAATCCTGGTAGTCTAGTAGATTGTGTTACACAGGAAAATAGCAGAATGTTTGAGCTTATTCAAGGTGTTGTGAAAAGTAAAAACAGGTTATGAATGCAGGAGAAAATGAGTTCCCCTTTAATAATATGTCTTGTCTTTGGATATATATATATATATACATAAGCCCCACTTAAAGTAGTTCCGATAATCCGAATTTTACGATATAGGTAGAAGAATAATTCGAAGGTATATGTGAAAAAGTTTTTTTATATGAGTAACGGACGTGACCTTATGCACATAAGTACTGGCTCCATCACTATTTTATAGGTACAAATTTGTTTGTTTCGGTTAAATTAATGTTTTGAGTTTGAAGTAATAGACAGACAAAAGGTGTCATTATGTATTAATGTTAGAAGGTATGAAAAAAACAGAACTTGAACTGGATAAGACTGAATGTATAATATTGTTATGAATAAAGAATGCACAAGGTAAGAATGGAAACGAAATTGCAGATCGACTTGCGAAGGAGGCAACTTAAAACTACTACGTCACACACAGTAGGATATCAAAAAGCGCTATAAAAAATTATACCCGAAAAGAAAGCATAAGAAAATGCAAAGCCAATGGGAGGAAAAACGAAAGGAGAGATTATTAAAGAATTTTTCCCAAGCGTATAGAGTAGACTGGCAGTGAATCCAAACTTAATTCCAAATGTAACTACAATTATGACCGACCATGGAAATATTCGATCTCACTTGCATCGATCAAAAATTAGAGGAAGTCCAGAGTGCCCATGCAAACATGGCACACAAAGAGTAAACCATCTGATATTCCAGTGCAAAATGCTAAAGAACGAAAGAGAAATTCTGAAGAACAGTGTACTTAAAGAAAGCAACTGGCCAGTGAGTAAAAGTGTACTAACCTATAGGAATCTGAAGAAATTAATTGGATACATAAAATCAATGGACCTTGAAAAAATAAATCATTATAACGAACAGATATAATGAACACAAACAACAGAAATGTAAGATTAAAATAGCATGTGTTATTACTTACTGTAATGGAACATGCCGAGGATTTAATAAAAAAAAGTAACAATAGTAAGTATTAAAAGTTTACCCGGTATTATAAGAAAGGTAATGAATATCTTAAAATTTTAACACAGAGCATATCCAGAATAAGAGATTTGGAAAGGTGTTTCAGTGTCGGTAAATACAACTGATAAACTGAGGAAATGTCAAGGAACACTGTTTTAAAGGGAAATAAATACTCAGGAATGCAAAAATCCCGGTTATCAACAACGCTCTCTTGTGTGAATTTGGTTCAACAAGTAAATATGAGGGTTGTTTGACCGTGGCTCTTCCTCATGAAATAAAGTGAAATCCCAACTTGATGCAACTAGGTAAATTTTTTATGTATTCTTAGCGCGACATGTTTCGGGTAAATACGCCCATCATCAGGGGCATTAGATGTTGAGTTTCAGCATTTGGTTTTCTGCACCGAGTTTTTGGATGGGTGGTGGTCTTGAGAGCCACTGCGTAGGTCGTGTTTATGGTGCGGATCGTGTCGTGCGAGTCGCACGGCACCATGCGCACCGCACACACGACCTACGTAGAGTCTCTCAAGACCACCACCCATCCAAAAACTCGGTGCAGAAAACCAAATGCTGCAACTCAATATCTAATGTTCCTGATGTTGGGCTTATGTACCCGAAACATTTCGAGCTAAGAATACATCAATAAAATTACCTAGTTGCATCAAGTTGGCATTTCACTTTATTTCACCACTAAATATGAATACGAACATGATATGCAGTAGGGTAGTCTTTACCATGGGCGTAACGTGGGGGTGTAAGGGGGAAAATGCCCCTCTAATAATGTTTCCACCACAGGATAAATTTTTGGCTACTGAGTTGGAGAACAGCAAATAAAAATTAGAAATATTTTCCCAACGATTACTCTGTACAACAAATTTAAACTTTTTCTGTCCTCTGAATAAAACAGCCTGGTTTTAGTTGTTCTTAAGGGGCTGAATCAGGATGTGCAAGAAAAATGTCCTGTCACATACCGCTGCCAAGAAACACAGCTTTCAATTTAATTATTTATACACAAAATTCTTACAGAATAAATAAAAATTACTTTACACGTGAACAAATGTAAAATGTCTTCCTTAATATTTTTCTTCTGTAGTCAATTTCTGGGGTTTCTCTCACTATAAACAACAGCATTCTGCAAGCATATTACAGTTCCATCTTCTCACGAACTGTTTTTCCATAATGAAAATGTCTTTGTGAAATCTTTCACCGTCTTCATCGCTAAATTCTCCCAAGGTTTGAGGGAAAGAGTCCATATGAGAATCGTGGAAATGTAGCTTCATTGACATGTTCCACTCCATAACGTGGAAAAACATGAACATTTTACTAACAGTTTCTCTATAGTTTTCAGCTTTGTGGTTCCCAAGAAAATTAGTGCACACTTACTTGATAGTATTCCATGCTGCCTTTTCAGTTTCGCTCAAAGTGCAGTGATAGTCCAGCTACAGCATAACCTCTCATAACTGTGGATCAAAGAAGACTCCTCCTTTCTCTGTAATCTCACTCAATTTTGGGAAAGTGTTTCTCAAATAAGCGAAAGCTTGTCCTTCTCTGTCCAGAGCTTTAACAAAGATCTTCATGAATCTTGCTTTAATTTCTAGAGGTGGGAGATAAATATCTTGAGGATTCACTAATGGTTCTAATAAATTTTCACTTTTCCTGGAGTGAAAGTGTGTCGCTGACGCTGGTCTTTACGTGCACAATGATGTATTTTTGTCGTGAGTGTCTAATTCACATAAGAAACAGCTGCATTTAGTGTAACCTTGCTGCATACCAAGTAACAGTCCCAGTACCTTCAAATCTCTACTTATCTTCCACTTATGCTTGTCATAGTCAATGTAGCTGAACAAAGTAAGAATTCTTTCATGAGATTCCTTCGTGTGCACAGAGTATGCTAGTGGAACAGAAGGATAAATTTTGCCATTGTGAAGAATCACTTCTTATTAACTGACTTTCGATGAGTCAACAAAAGCCGCCACTCTTCTGGATTATGAACATGACCCAAAGCTCCAAACAAACAATCTGCATCTTTACAATACACAACATCTTCTGAGGACAAAGAAAACTTTTCAAAACCACTCTGTCTTCTCCTAAAGGGGGTGACTAAAACCTTTCTCTAGCAGATTGCACCCATGCAGTCGTGAAGCCAGCAACTCTGTGTTTCTGAAAGTTTTAAGTCACTAACAATATTATTGATCTCTTGTTGTGTGATGAGAGGAGGTAATATTGACGCTAGTGAGAGAAAAAAACTATCGGGATCCTGGCACACTATACTGGTTGTAGTTCCATGCCTGTTTTCTGACAATCTCTCCTGGCCTTCATCATTAATGGTCCAGTCACTTGGGTTTTTGGAATGGGAAAACCGTCATGAGGAACTGGCCGTTTTACCAAGGGCAAATTCGGGTATTGAATGCCACGCTTTGATACTGCAGAGAAGCCTTTCACGTTGGTCAAACAAAAATAACACTCTCTGGTGTAATTTTTTGTTCGCCTTACACCATCAAAACTGCAAATCGAAATGATGATCGCGATCCCTGCAGCCACTTTCTTAACATACTTGCACATGCACCACAACAGATATGAGGGGCTCAAGGCTTGTCTAGGTCCCCGAATTTGCAGCCAAAATATAATTCGTAAGCTCTTTTTGCTGTAGGCTTAAGACTGTGTCTTTGAGCTTTCGCTGTAAGTTCTCCACATACGTAACAAGACTTATCAGAGTTTTGACACATATTCGAGACATTTGATGATCAGTTGCAACAAACCCTAACATGCAAAGTCACACAAAAAATTATCACCGTCATTAAATGTCAACAAATAATTCAGAAAACATATAGAAAATGGAGTTGTTGAAAGATATCATGCCAGATATTGTGGGAAGATGGTTTTAGCAGGTGAATAAGCGAGATGAAGCGCCATATGGATGAGAGTTAGGTGTTGTCAAAAGGTGTAAATTAACGACAAACTTTGAAGTGCGTGAACTTTAAACGATCATATGTAACACATTACATTAGAAAATTTAACAAACAAGACGGTTCACTTCTTAAGTGATCGGTACATGATAGAGAAAAACTAAACCATATTTGGAAATGTCGTGTAAAAATAAAGCAAAATAACCTATTCTCATTTGGAGGGCGAAATCTGTGTTGTGCAGTGTTATTGGTGTGGTGTAAAAGACAGAACGAACAAGACAGGAAATGTACGTATAACGTAACATAGGAGTGCATATGCGTGATTACTGTCGTCGGGGAAAAGCAATGATTGTGTGTGTGTGTGTGTGTGTCATTAGACCAACTTATCCAACACGCAAAGCGCATGCGCCGTATTTTATTGTCGTGTGTGGCCTGTCTGGCTGTACCGTATTTTTCCACATTTTCTCACAAATGTCGCGACTTTCAGGAGAACGTCACTGAATAGAAAATGTTTGATTTTATTTTCTCTACAACTTGTGCCTGAAATATTTCTCATTCTAAGAAGGATTCATCAAGATGTCTTAATAAATGTTTATTCTTTTTACACGTAAAGTACCCGTTTTTCTATTCAGATTTTAGTGCAACTTGTCATTGTCAACAGATTTTCGAAAAGTATTCAAATATCAAATTTCATGAAAATACTTTCATTGGGAGCTGAGGTGTTCCATGCGGACAGACAGACATGACGAAGCTAATGGCCACTTTTACAAAATTTGTCTAAAAATAAAAGACCTGCCTTTCAATGCATCGCAAATTAAAGTACCTTACAACTATGGTCGGTCCCCCCCCCCCATTATTACCGCCTAGTTTTATCTATGGTCTTGACCGTCGTATTCTTTGACGTTTTCCTTGTTTATACTTCATGGGGCTTCCTTTAAGTTCTTTTCTATAAAAATTCGTGAGTATGTTATTTTGGATAATTTTCAACATTAATTTAAGAATTCTTACAAGTTCGAATATTTACAGCAGGTGACAGGAGTAGGAAAAGTTTGTATATTATCAGATGCAAACAAACAGCTTATCAATTTTCAACCACCCTGTATGGTTCACTATTGCGTGTTCACGCACTACAGCCTTCTGATGCGGAGTAGCGTCAAATTCTCGTTAAAACGTAACATTCCTAACGCTGCTGTGTCTGTATCATTAGGGTCGTCTCTTTCGGATATATTTTGAGGCGAGTAGTTACCGAAAGTTTATCATGCAGATTTTTTCTACTGTAAAAGTTTCACAGTTTACAAATTTGAATGGATGTTCACGGGGTTTTGAAGGAGAGTATGATGTTATCGCATAATGAGGACAATAAAACTATTCGCGCTTTTTTATGTATGATTTTTTTCCAACAAAATTTTAAGGTACATCTAGTCTTTGAAGTCTTTATTATAACTTTTCTCGAAACAGCATGGACAGTTTCCGTTCACTAAAGCATTTTCCCTAAACGATAAAAAACTGAAGCAGTAATGGAGCTATCCCAGTACAGGCCTGGACTGGCACATAGGACCCCAGTAGTTTGAAGTTCACAGAATTTCTATGCAGTCGGCACATGAAGGTGACAAGGATTCCAGCCCTGCACACAGGGCGCCTTTACTTCCAGCAGATACCCTGGTACTACTTTCTGCTACAGACTGAACGAACTCTAGGATCATAGTGCGGCCGCAAGGATTAAGTCAATTCAAAAGCCCTATAATCCCATCGGGAAATGTAGCAGTTAAGTCCTACATTAATCTTCCGAATTTTCTCAGATAAAATACTGAACGAGTTACCGCTTAACCTAAGTGTGCCTATGTTTTTCTTCTGCTTCTCTAGGTAAATACAGAGTAAGTCAAAACTCTCTACAACTGTTTCCACCTAAATATTTGCCGACTTAAATTTCATTATCACTTTTTCGTCTTATCTACTGTTATGTAAAATCTACATCCGAGCAATTTGGATCACTTGGTAACGTTTCATGTAGGCACCCCGGATAATTTATGTTCGAATTCATGCAGCACATCAACAAATCTGACTGATGTTCTTCGCTGTATTCTTTAGTTTCTCCTGGAATATGCCAGGGATAGACATAAATTACACACGCTCATCTCTTGAGTAACTTTCTGGCCTGGTCTGCCCTTGTCGGTAATTGAGTAATTCTCGACGTGTGGGATTGTGTTTACTGAATTAGTAGATTTATGCTTTTGTAATTGAATTCGCTTTGGCTTAGCACTGTACTTTGCGGTAAATCCGGGACAACACTTTCGAATGCAGGTGGTGTTCTGTTTGAATAATTTGCCGTTTGCCCTTCGAATGCAACTAAAAGAACACTTCTAATTCCGACTGTTGTTTACGTCTGTTAATCATGAACTACATTTCAGATTCTCGTGAACTACATTTTCAGATTCTCTCCTGGTTATTTTACAAGAATCCAACGGATTCGGATTATCTCCTTCATATTAATGGTGCATCACGTCTCATCGTTATTTTTAAATCAATATAGATGAGATTCTCAAAATATCATTGATCAGTAGTTGAGTCGATTTGAGTTCGAGGCTAAGTGGTTTCAGACGATGGCCCTTGAACAGCCTGGTAAATTATAAGTACTTAAGTTTCTTACAATTAACTTTATGAACTATCCAGACTTGACTCTTTCTTTCTTTGGCAGCTTTAACAGTGTACTTTAGGAGATTATTTTCCCAAAACATTGAACTTATGTCCGGCTGCAGTATTTTCTTGAATATAAACTATTCTTATGATTATATATACTTGTGTGTGTGTGTGTGTCTGTGTGTATGTGTATGTATAAAACATGTCCAACCTTCTCTATATTGAGAGCTAGCTGTGACACCGTCTACAAAATTCCAGTTCAGACACTCAACTAAATGCTCTACTACAGAACTAAACTGCAAGCTCTTCTTGCCACGACCTTTCCAGTAAATTACTTATTCTCATCGTTCATTTGACACTGGGAAGTGCTGGATTACTGACAGACACTTAACATAATCCACAAGTCAATTAAATACACTGGGTGCCTGAAAGAGCACTGCAAAATATAAGCTGTGTTACGCCGATAAATTTTGTTTTTGCCAGTCTCTGGGCGGTGCTCTAAAGGATATTCATCCTATTCCAGAATCTCCAGTCATTGTTTGTTAGGTATCTTTTTCAAAGTACATCTTTATCTGCAATTAGTACAACTTTGGAACTAACGAGGATTGTGAACCGTGATATGCCAAACTGATCAAAATCAGCCTTCCAGATTTGTCATTTCAGCAGGTAATCAACGCCAAAAATTTAAATGGGAAAACTCTAAAATAGCGTTGCTTGTGAATATTTCATTCATAATAGAGAGAAATTACACCACATTGCAGGTCTTCCTTATGTAAGACAAAACATGATTTGTGTAGTTGAGGCAAATATCCCGGCTGTTGGTTAACCTCATGTACTGTACGTCTTTACAACCTTTGTCCATTTCACAAGAGGTTAGGGAGGCCACTGTTCCGTTATGAACAGGGCGAAGAAGAAATTAATTCCGTTATTCCACTGCGTAGCCAGTCACTGCGTTGGTTCATCTTAGGTAATTGAAATTATTAGTAGCTAGCTCCAGCTCAAAGTGCGTCACAAAGGCGGGGGAACAATTGCATTCTGCTACTTATGTAGCTAAACATCCTTTTACAGCTTTGTGAAAACAAAAGCACACACATTCATCATTTCAAAACACAGGTTGCTGTGAACCATGTAGAAGGGAAGATTTCCCACACTTGTAAAATAATTTTATTGAAATTTGTCGGAGAATGTTTTTGTATTGGAGCATGTTCCAGTTACTTTAACAAGCACGGAAAATTACTGTGGTTAACCTGATTTATATAAATTACCCTCATTGATATCTGCCTTTTACATTACGTTCAGGGGAGAAATACGGGAAGCAGACTTGGTTTCCATATTAACCGCAGTGCTTTAATTACTAGTAACTTGTTTCGTTTCAGTGTGTACCCTATAGGTGGTACAATTACTAATCCCTTGATTAATGGACAGTATTTCCCAAACTGCTTGTAATATAAGTACATACTGACCACACAATTCTGAGAGAAGAGTTGTACAAAATGTCATAAAACTTAGGTATTTTCCTAGCAAATGCCAAACAAACAAGCAAAGCTTTTTTCTGAACGACTGAATTTCTAACTTAATACATGTCAATCTAGCTCGTGCGAATGTTTCAAAAGTGTGGTTAGAGAGTAAATTTCCTGAGCACTCGCAATATTGTCGCTAAACGCATCTTTTACAACAAACACACGTTACTACAAATCGATAAAAAAAAAACTGGCGGTGCGGCTTTATATCCGTTCCAGTAACACAATGCTCCATTAATTCAGCCGAAGTTCATAAGCGTTGTTTATCAACGCAGATATTTATCGTAAAATGAAAAGTGTTTTCGTATCGTTGTGGGAAAATTCTTTTGTATGAAGCGTTTTTATTATAGACCAAAATGACCAGAAATTTTGCATGAATAAACTCTGTGATTCCATGGTTGATTTCTTCGCTTTTTTCAATAACGTTTGGGTTTTTTGAGCCCTGTATCTGTCTGTCGTTCCTCCAACTCAGCTTCTAGCATCAATAGTACATACACCAACTAAATACATTTGTAAAATATAGCATTGAACTAATTTCAAAAAACACCTACATATTTTGATAGTTCTTAATTTTCTGTCATCTACAGATTAAACAGGATTGTGGCGCGAAAAATAATTACATGGAAGCAATACTAGATGATTTATTCAGTGTCCGATAATTTGTATATTCATAGGTATGTGAAAAGATACAACTTTTATTAAAGTGTAAGTTTTAATTCAATTTAAATTACAACATAGCTCTCATGGGAAATACTATGAGACGAGGCTGAAAAGTGGCGAATAAATGTACCAATCTCTGAAAAATCAGCGTGAAGATTTATACAGATATCTGCACAGAGCTTCAGTTATTTCGATGTCTATATTTACAAGTACTTCTGAAAATTAAAATTCATTGTGCAAAACACAGAATTTTTTAATAACTTTCTAGTTGTTCTGAGGAATAGATTTCTTTCTTCGTAACCCTGCTGACGAGCCGTGCATTCGGTCGTCCAGACGTCATCCAATTCAGTTGCATAAAACAATAACACTGACTGCCTTTGTTGTTATTACTCAATGTTTGTCCTCACGCTAAAATATTTCGTAATTACACTGCAGGATTCGTTACAGTTTTTGGAATTAAAAGTAGGTATATTATGGAAAAAAATTATTTGCTTTGTTCCTGTCAGTCGAATTCTCTCCTGCTATTTCTTTATGGATTTCTCTTCTTCAACTTACATGGCATGCAGAGAGTAGACACATTACGGACCAGCCTGTGCTTCTTAATGGAAAGACGCTATGAATCCCAATTTATAAGTGGGAGAAATAACGACAGTATCGTCTTTGACCGCACACGAGAGTTATGTATAATTGCTTCATATTCCAATTAAGACCGCTAAGTTACTCTCGTTTCAAGTACCGTTGTTTCTACTTCCCACATTCGTGAGCTTAAAGTTGTTATTCCGTAGTTATGTAGAAGAAAATTAACAAGATTAGGACTGAATGGCCTAGCCCTCATGCAGATTTTAAAGTATACGGATCAATCTGTATTTAGAATTAGTAACCACATGTTTTGTTTATAGTTTTATTAGGTGAAGGGGAGACAAAGAGAATTTCATGGACGATCCATGAGAAATTTGAAAATATCGAATCACCAAAATACCTCCGAAAATTAATTTCTTACCACAGAACGCCCTTCCCGTTTCTTTAATTGTGCGTGACTAGAGCAGCAGTCTAACAACCACACAAGTTCTAAAGCGCAACCAGGTAAACTACAGTCCATTCTAAAGTATATTTCATCACTCTCCATTTCCAGCTTTCCGGCCTGTTTCATCTTAGCTTAGTTCGTCATGTCAGACGGGTAATTTCAGGGCTCCAATTTCCGGTTTGTGCTATTAGCGTACACATTCCTACAACCGTTTTAATATTTTCATGCCTTACTCTTAACAGGACTATAGAAATCCTGCATCCATCTGTATGGAAATTAAGGTCCGTAGCGTCGTAATCGAAAAGGCTAGTAGCAGGATAAATGAGAATTGTTCCCAGTCTTCAGAAAAATCCAGTGTTTTGTGCCGAGAACTTTTCGAAATTTCTGACTTAGTGACAGATTGGAATCTCTGGTTTCAAATCTCTTTCATATTAAAGCTGAAATCACCAATCTCCGTAACAAAAGAAATAATCAAAATGGTGCTGTACAAGTCTCAAATCAGATTCATACTGTATAACTGTGGTGAATAAGGTGATTTTGTTCTGTGTAACGGTTGTGAATTGTTAATAAATTAAAGAATGTTTGGAGAATAAAGGTAGGCATTAATTAATTAAAGGGTGGATGGTTAGAAGGGTGAATGAGTAGTTGCTTAGGAGGGTGTATAGACGAATCTTTCAAAAATGGATTAAATAATAATTGTACTGTACCATAAGTTTATTTTTTATATGCTGGTCGATTGTGATACTTATCTAGTGTAAGTGCGTGTGGATATTTGGAAATTCCAGGAAACTTTCCGTAAATGGGCCACAGATTCAGGATTTATCCAAATTAATTCCACATATTTCCTTCAATATTAGAAGGTTATGTTTCCTCCGGAAATTATTATAGGCCGGGATAGCGCAGTTGGTAGAGAGAATCGATACCCTTTGGACAGTGAGGTAATCGAATCCCACTGGGTGGGATAGATTCTCCGTAGTCCTTCATACCGGCCAAGAAACACAGCTAGACTCCTGTAAGACGAACACCACATGAATTCCAGGAGTAAAGCGGTCAGGCTGTGATTCTGCCCGCTCACTCGCTTCAGTACCGAGGATAAGAATGGGTTAAATTATGCCTCCGCCTAAACTCTGTTCCTTCTTAGGCGAGTCAGGCTTGACCTTTATCTTTCATATATTTTATAGACATAAATTTTACACGAAATAGATCCTGAATATTTACATTCATGGAGATTGACTTCTGGTAACTGATACTTGGAAGACTGAGAAAGCAAGCAGCAGGAGCTAACTACAGGGATTCATTTAATTAAATATTCCGCTTGGATGTATGGTTTAAATGTGCCTTTCAGAACTCCGTGAATTGGATTTTAATTTCCAATTTTAGGTAAATTATTGCCTAACAGTTAATTTGAAGCACTTCAACAAGAGAATTATTATGATTAACTTGATACTAAGTATTTTTATGAGATTTCTCCTAATGCATTAACTCTCACCCGCAAATCTGCAGGCTATATTATTTTTCGCAACGTTTCCTTCTACCATTTTTAGCTTACTCTCCTTCTCTTTAGAAAGAAAGAAAATGTGTTTGTGTGTGTATACGTGTGTGCGTGCGCGCGTGGGGCGTTTCACATCTCAAAACATTTTTTTTAATATTAAGGGTTATTAGACCCAAACAAAAGAGCCATTGTTTGGATAGATGGAAAACATCAATAAATAAAACCACCTGTTGTATTATTTCAAATGTAAAGAAGTAACTTTGTACATTAAACCCCTATTTTTATACAGTTCAAATTTAAACATTATTTACAAACTAATATGTAGGCCTTTGTGTTTATTTCTTCAAGTCCGAACATATACTACGTATGTTCTTCCGCGATATTCTTGTTTCTGTATCCGTCATTATATGTGCAATCATGTATCACCTAACAAATTCTGGAAGACATTTTGAGATCCTTAGAGTCGTAAATTTTAAATGTTCTTCTTCTTCTTGTTCATAACACCATGTGATCCGTGAAAAGATACTGAGTACATAGTTCTATTCCTTTGTTATTACATCTTTAAAAAACTTACAGTTTTGTACAGAATTATATATTATAGATTGTGTGCAAACTGTCGATATTTTACACCTATCAATTCCTGCTACATTATCACGCATTCATTTGGCTACATAAGACCATTTTCAGGGTACAGATCACTTTACGTGTCTTGTGCCTACACCCATTTTTATTTATCTTGTACATGTTTTGACACTAACTCTGTCTACTTGAGCTTAAGTCTCTTTTCGGGCAGCTGGAAGCCGCTGTCAATGTGATGGTCATATTACCAGCAACGAGACCAATGGGACAACGATCGTTTCAATTAAAAGCTCTATAATCTGAATGAATAGGAAACCTGACAACTTTTTGTGTTCTGGGTTTACTGTCGAAAAATAACTACTGCTCCTCTGTGTCTTTAAGAGTTCCATTCTTACTTTTCCACTCTTTATTTGAGAAATTTTCTGATTTTTCACTCATTATCTTACAAACATAGAGTAGAGATCTGGATATGACCTAGAGAGATGGTTGATATGTAATCACAAATGTCTCCAGTTAATAGTTCTGTGCGAGAGAAGTCGGTGTAGCTTACGTATGACTTTTGAAAATTTACTGGTTTTTTGTGGCTCCGGCGAGAGAATATCTACAGGTTGCCTCTCCGTTTGGCTTTTGGGTGCTTGAGTATTGGCAGTGAGGCACAGGAATTTAACCATTTACAGAGTCTGGTGTAAGACTGAGTGTTGGATCATCTAGTCAAGCAATGAATATAACGTAAAGTATCCTACAACTTTATTCATCGTTTAGATACCAGCAGCAATTATATGCACGTCTTATTTTAAAAATTAAAACATGTGTTTTGCCATACAGTTTAGGTGTTTCTTCAACATTACTTCCATAAACAGCGTCCTCTGATGCAACCTTGTATTAGACACTGGTCTTCCTCTGTGACGTAGGAACCGAAGTGCTGTATCTAATGTACAGCAACTCAGTTCTTCAATGCGTCAATATAAAATATAAGCTAATAAAAGCTTTATATAAATAGAGACAATCAGCAAATACGATTAAAATTTATTACCGCGCGAGATGGATTCGTTAAAACGTATAATTCTCTCTTTTCCAGCTTATGTTTTCTCAAACTTTGTAGTAGTTACAATGTGTGTTTTATTTAACGAAACTGTCAGAAAATCGGATTATAAATGTATGTTGATATAGAAATATAAGTTACATAAGTTCAGAAAATTAATTGGTTGGATGAACATCTTTTGAAGGAATACAATCCAGGGGAAATTTTGCAAAGGAGCCACACTTATTTTTTATAATTTATACGAAGACCTTAAAAATCGAATACTTTTCAAAAACCTACTCTTGCAGAAGTCTCAAACTGTATCAAGTGCAAACAATTACTCTTCCACCGTAAAAGCTCACATTTCCTTCATATTTATTACTTTTAATATTGAAATTATAAAAACACGAAGATGTCGAAAGGTAATGTGGTATTATATCTTTACCACAATTCATTAATATTCGTAAAAATCCTTGCAATATGTCGAAAGGCCAAGTGGTATTATATCTTTACCATGATTCATTAATTTCCCTAAAAATCCTGGCAGGATGTCGAAAGGCCAAGTGGTATTATATCTTTACCACAATTCATTTAATATCCGTGAAAATCCTGGCAAGTTTGTTGTAATTTAAAAATGTTACACAGAAACAAGGAAAATATGTTATTACAGACCCATCCGACAGTGCGTAAAAGAAGAAGAGTAAAGGAAATCCTGTAGCCCAGGGCATTTTTATTTTAACAAACTTCGATTATTTCCTTGTGTAAATAATGCATTTATCAGAGTAAATATCAAGTTACCTTATTTAGGAACAACATTAATAAAATAAGTAAATAAGTAAGGCAGTTAATTACGAAAGTCTAATTATAAAATAGCAGTTTTTACGATTCATTGCCTCGGGGGTAGCTAGGGAAATAATATTATACTTTCTTATAATTATTTAAAATTCGGACCATCTCACACAGAGTTTACAGAAGTTAAGTACCTAATAATTAACAGTTCATTCATGTTCACCACAATTGTCGTGGGGCCACCCTTTACACCGAACACTTTGAATCCATTCCTCAGCGAATGGCTGTCAAAAATACGCAAAGTTTTTTTTTTTGTCTTGGTAGTCGCGGCTTTCCCTTCCAAGAGCTGTTTCTTCTTACCTCCTTTGTCTTCATTTGACGGCTGATATTCTTTTTGTTTCCTTTCCTGTCTTTTGGCTTGGTTTCCTTTTTTTTCCAGATCTTTCTTGAAGGACTTGGGTTATATGTTTCACTTTTAGCACTGTTTATATTTTTTGAGGTTATTCTATGCTGCTTGCCATTTACGAAGGAAGGATAAAAGCATAAGCCAATGTTCTTCAGTATTTCTGTATGTGAGGACCATGGTCTGTAAACGGGGAGGAATGCCACCCAATCCAAACAAACTTATAGAAAAGAACACATTAAAAGTGTGTGTGTGTCTGTAAAAATTTGATAACGAATGGAAACGTCGTAAGGAAATGTAGATTATAAAAATGTACTAGGACAACTTTAATTTTTGACAGAATATTTCTACTGTGTTAACAGAACGATGGATAAAATCTATTAACCTATTTTAACTCAGCTGTTATTCTGCCCGTAACCTAAAAGAGGTTTGCAGTAAATAAGTACGTTATTTATCTGCAACACTTTTATCCCCTGCCCAATTAATCAAAAATGGTTTTATTCTTCTTGTTAACCTAAATTTCGCGGACAGAGTAATTGTAATTCAACTTAGTAATATTGCGTGAACAAGGTTACAGCTTCTTCAGAACACAAAATGGAGTAGACAAATGAATGGTAGCATCTGGAGCTCGTAAAAGACTAAGAAAGTAAACAGAAATAGTAGTTTTCTTACGCTGGTTGCTATTCCGAAGAGAAATCCTTTGGAATCCTTCAAAAGTAATGCAACTAATATAAAAATTAAAGGGAAATTTTTAAAATATTACATGCTTGAAATGTCCTTAAACTTAATCGAGAATATAACATGTGTCTAAACGAATCCGTATGAAATGTTCAACAATTCGGGAGTCTCACGCTATACGTCACAACAAGCACATCGACAGCCGGTCTCATTTGAACAGCTTACGACTCACACATGACACACGACATGCTGCCACACCAATTTAATATAACAAAGTAAATCACTGAGTGTTTTAAACCCTAACTTTGGCAAGGAAGAAAGTATGTTCCCTGAGGATGATGGTATGATCGAAACAAATAGGAATGTAGGAGCGTTTGAAGTGTTGTAATGTAAATTTTAGTTTATTAAAGGCTATATATGTGCATTTGTTGGTGTGTTAATTGAATAAAAATTCGGGAGACGTTTCCGCACAAACGTCGGTGATTAGTTAACTTCACACGCTCAGGAAGAACAACGAAGCTATCTAAGACATTGGTTCAAGACGGTTTTAAACTTGATCCTGTAAGGTTACACATAACTCGGGAGGAAAACTACTGCTCTTATTTTTCTTAAGATATATTAATCTGCATTGTACATTTAGCATTAAATGCTAAAGTAAGTGTTATGATTATACGCACTATTTCCACTTGTGTAACACGAGTACTTAAATTTGTCACATTTTCGGAATTTTCCGCACTTTCAACATATTTGTAAAATTTTTCATTTAAAAAGTTGTTTGACATAAAACTTGTAAAGGTCTTATCGCAGTATAAAATTTCAAACATGTCTTCAATAATACACTAGTTTTTATCGTTAAACTAGAAGCCAATATAAATTCCACAAGATCATTATACTGTGTTACATTCAATGAAAA
>Ga0123354_10005419_pt1 | contig 18536 bp, 15 predicted proteins | sample TergutLab28metaG_2_FD_97872 | JGI IMG/M metagenome (GOLD analysis project Ga0123354, IMG submission 97872) | Labiotermes labralis P4 segment gut microbial communities from Petit-Saut dam, French Guiana - Lab288 P4 | ecosystem: Host-associated > Arthropoda: Insects > Digestive system > Gut ...
ATTATATTATATTATATTATATTATATTATATTATATTATATTATATTATATTATATTATATTATATTATATTATATTATATTATATTATATTATATGGAATTAAAGACGAGATTCCTACAGAGTGTAATTCAAATTTATGTGTTCGAATTCGGAAAGTGTGACTGTCAAATCGTACACCGTTGTGTTAACAACTGAATTACAAACTTAAAATCGTAACGGATTTTGTAACCCAATTAATCTCGTACAGAGACCCATCACGCTGGGACTAAACAAAGAACAAAGGCCCAGTTTACGCTTCTTTTCGGTCATTGGGAGATATTGCTATCCTTCATTTCCTTTTCGCTATTTCATCCCCATGTTCTTCCTTCATTTTTGTATTTCTGTTCTATCTGCGCCATTTCTACCCATTGGTGAGGCCAGCTAAATGGAGAAACCAAGGCGGGCAAAGTCATAAATCTCAAGAAATAAAAATTTCTACCACGTTCTCTCCAGAGAAGTGTGCGCCCCCACCGCGGTCGTTCTGTTCCGTGAGGGACGTAAAGAGCGGAGAACTTGACGACTTAATTTTTTCTCTCTCTTTCTTTATATATTTTTGCATCGAGCTCTTCTTGGTTCCACAATTTCTCTGGCAGGGCCCTCTGGGTTAATCTAATTAGCGAATCTCTCATTCATTTATTCAGGATTTCCCCTGTTGCCCTTCTCCGACCCCCATCCCACCCCCACCTCAGGGCAGGGAAGGTATGTAGCACGTCCCAGGTTGCTGTCATGAAGCAGACACACTGGGGCGTGGGATAACGGTGTCTTGAGCGAAAATATTCAGTGGCGGTTCTTGTTTTCTAATCATTTGTATCGTTAATATTTTGAGGGCTGGAGGGCGTCCATCTTTAGCTAAGTTTTGGTGCTTTGATGGCTGTAAAACGTCGCTGGATAGAAGTGGAAATTTTTTGTTTCTCCCGCTGTTTGAGTAACTTAATACGCTAGATGATGGCGTTTTCTGTGCGACTTTACGTGAACGTTTGTGGCCAATATTCCGGTACCTTTTTCTTATAGATTACTATTTGATATGTAACACTTCGATGACTGAAATTGAAGCACATTTTATATACATTCATGCCTACCTCGCAGAGAACACATTTTAATGGGAATTCCAGTCGGTGAATGTTGTACATGGGACAGTCGCACAACAATACCATTGGTACAACCATTAGTACGTACGGTGACCACTACTTTCAATTTTAATTTTCAACGTTTGATTAGTGCGCTGTTCATATTAAGGTAAAGTGTTCCCGTTACAGGCCCGGTGTGGCCCAGAGGGTGGGTAGAGGTATAGCTCTACTCTTCCATGACCGCGGCACTAGAAGGGGATGAGTGGTCAGCAGCACGCCCCGGCCGCACTTAACCCCCGGAAAAGACCCGGTACCCCTTTTACAGGAGGCTGGGTGGGCCCCATGGCCGGTCTGGACGGTCGGAAAATCTCGTCCCCACCGGGATTCGATCCCGGACCGTCCAGCCTGTAATCAGTCGCTATATCGACTGAGCTACCCGCTGTTCATATTAACTCTCTGTAGATGTAGCCTGGTAATGAGTGACGTGGAATATTTAAACTAATATTAGTGTAATTACCGTACTGAATACGAAGGACGTTTGATGAAGCTATAGAGTGAATAAATACGATAGTAGTTTACATATTTGGCTGTATAATTTTTATATCTAAGTGTAATGTGATAAAGACTTACTGAGGATAATATTAATGAGAAATGTCTCTGCTACTGAAAACATTGATCTGTTATCCTTTAAGCCTGTTTGTATTACAATATATTATTTTGTATGGATTCATGTAATTGTAACTTTCTGTACCTCGAAGGTTCTAACTTCTGTCTGTCTGTCTGTCTCTGTGCACAATGCAATCCATTGTGTTTTCTCGCTGTTACGCCCCAGAAGTGATATAATTTTGTTCATTGGAATAGAAAGCGAATATTATTTGCATAATCCTTGCCCATATTAATTGAAAGGAATTATTCTTTGTATTGCTGACAAGATTATAGTAGACTGAAGCTCGTCTGTTTATTAAAGCAAGGTAATAATGTTTAATCGTAAAATTCAAGTTATGGCAGCAATAAAGACGAATTCCGTTAATTTTTTTCTTACGTTAACTGATATCGTGATCTCTACGATGTTTCGCCCTTCTTTCCAGACACCTCCCTCCTGTAAATAACGTTTACCGTTGCTTTTATCTCTTACGTTTAATGTGTCTTATAGCTGCAAGTTACAGTATTCTTTCTTGTTTTTAATTCTGCAGTTATTTAAAATGCAAAGGTTTTACGGGTCTTGTGTCTTGATGGAATTCTTGAACTTACTAATTCCCTCGTACCCTTAATAGGAACATCTGTGTTGTCCCTGCACACGCTCCCCTACCAAATGAGCTCGGCCAATTTTCTTCGATGTCATAGCACTTTTTGTACTGCAGGAATGCAATACGAAAAAATATATAAGGATTGTTATTCCGATTCTAACGCTTATTCGAACATTGCTTTCGGATTTCGACTCGTCTACAGCTACCTGTCACTTTCACCACTCTAAATAAGTAACAGCTACATTTAAAACGAACCCGTGCTTTCTACAATGACCTTTTCTCCGCGCCAGATGCAATACTGAATCACGTTCTTCATATTTTTTCTTAGCACCGTCAGTTTAATGGAGGGACACTGTAGCTAATTGGGACGTAGCTGCTACCTTTCAAATTGTTATCCCGTCTTAACCTCTTAAAGACTAATTAGATAAACCGATAAAACATAAAAATATAGTCAATTATACTAACCTTTTGGCGCCGTAATTATTTTTTTTAATTTTAGCACACCCTGTGTATAAAATGTGAATAATACAGGAACCAAATACATTAGAATTATGAAACAAACTGCATTTTGAAGAGAAAAAAACAGAGAGTACACACCATGTTTAAAATATTCGGTACATATATTTGTTGAATAAATATATAAAATGCAACTTTGGAGGTTAGCGGTGCGGTACGTCATCTATAGTTGACGTTAGGCGTCTAAAGGTTAAAGACTAAGCTGGTTTGGTCACATACAGAGAATGCCAGATACCAGAACAGTCAAGAAGATATTGAAATGGAATCCTCTATCCAAAAGATTACAAGGAAGACCCAAGTACCGATGGGAGGATAACGTCAAACAGGACATTTGCCAAATGAAGGTTAAAAATTGGATAACCTGCGTCCAGGATCGAGAGAAATGGAAGAATGTCGTTGAGAAGGGCATAACTTTCAACAATTAAAGGAAGTTCAGTGCCTGAAGAAGAAGAAGAAGAACCTCTTAAAGACTACCGGTATCTTTACGTACCACAGGTTTTAACATTTCAAAATTCCACTTTGTTATCACATGCTTTTTGTGTGTTTTTGTATGGATCTCAGAACAAACAGCAAATTTTGCCTTACAGAACATTAAATGATTGGTTTTTATAACCCATGTGGAGAGTGTTTACTGCGCGGTCGCACGGAGTCCTTAAATAACACAGATACGTTTCGTATTTAAAAGGTTTAGAAAGTTGACTGCCTTTGTTCTTACAGTACAGTTAAAAGTACAGAATAATAAGCTTAATCACAACTACCTATTTCTCGAAGAAACCATCTACATGTTTCGGCTAATATCTAGTCATCGTCAGGCTTATTAGGCAAACAAAAAGGAAAAATTCACAGCTGCCTGGGTGTGACGTCTGGAACCCAGCAATATAAGTTATGTAATGTACATGACATAAAGATATGTGCAGCCTCAGGAAGAACTTCGTAGTTTTTTAACCTATTCAAATATACAGTTTTTATATTGCGTTAAAAATATGTTGGAATTTCGGCATATTTTAAGGTGTTTCACTTGTTTTTAAGTCACTTACGCCTCAAGATGGTCATATAGGCCGAAACATGTATTATTGTTGATCGTTGTTGAATACAATAAATAGTTTCCGTTTACGGTAAGTACTGCTTACGATTTAATTATTATAAATACAACAGGATGATTTCCGTCAAATTAATTACTTTTGTAAATTTTATCTTTTAACCCATACATATATCCTGATTTTATATTTGTAGTTACGTAATTCTAGGTTGAAGAAATCCAACAAGATGCAACAGTATGCAGATATTTATTTACTGCTAAATTACTCTACATGTTTTATGTTTTATGTACTCCTGATAATGAGCGCGATGAACGCCCGAAACATGTAGAGTAATTTGTCTCAGTAATTAACCAACCTGATGCACAAAATTTGTTTCACAATAAGTTTTATTTCATGCCTCTTCATGTTTCGAGCACATGTGCTCATCATCAGGAGGTCAAAATTGCATTACTCAGCCACAGGTTGAGAGATCTCAACCTGTGCACGAGACGGCCACCTATAGGTGTGATGATACCAGAGGCTGTGTAATACAATTTTGACCTCCTGATGATGAGCACATGAGCTCGAAACATGTAGAGGCATGAAATAAACTTATTGTAAAACAAAAATATTGTGCATCTAGTTGGTTAATTACTTAGACAAATATACTGAGATGCACGGTTAGCAAAACGTAAAAAATGTAGAGTAATTTAGCAGTAAATAAATATCTGCATACTGTTGCATCTTGTTGGATTTCTTCAACGTATGTATCCTGTCTGTCGAGTGATTCTAAGTCGCAACTTATACATTTAGCTTATTTCTGGACTTTTAAATGTGTAATTGTGTTTGACAACGGAGTGACTGGTTTTATTTTTGTTGTAGCACAACGGGACTAAATCACCTCAAAGAAACTTCATTTGCCGCAGCCTACAGTTACGCATGTCTGTGATAGCAGTAAACAGCGACTGTTCTCCTGTGCGGCACTAACGGGGTACTTTGTAATAAATGCGGTCGGTGTTCTCTGTGGTGTAGGAACTGTAGTAATTAGAGTCGTGTGGAGTTCGTGCTGTGACGATGTTCTGTAGAAGAGCAAGCTTTCCAGTGTCGGGCCCTTCCTGGCGATGTGTTCCATTTCCTGTGTCCATTCGCATTGTTAACGGACGTCGCTGTTGACACCATCACATCTTATTTACGAGATGGCGGTGTCAGCTGTCGGTCTGGGGGGGGGGGGCAGACCGTCGCCTCTGGTCTTTTCTCTTGCTTTCCTCAGCCTTTCGGTGCAAATTCTGGGATTTAGTTTTAATTTAGGCGAACTTTTTACCTTCCACTCTATTATTTTCTGTCATTTTATCTGAATAGGAGTCACTTAATAAACAAGAGACCATGCGCCAGAAATGTCTGTATTATGGAATTCTACAGTAGACGCTTTGGCAATCTGCAAGTGGCCCTTGGGTCCCGCATGCGCTCTTTGTTCTGCACCTTATCAAGCCTCTCTCTATTGCGGTATTAAATTCTGTACTTTTCTCAAACAATGGCCTTTTCGTGATGGGTTTAGCTGGTATTGCAGGTTACTGCTTGTTCGACTTCAGCGTTGTGCTTTATAGACGTGTTTCCCTTTTCCGCCGGAAATTGATGGCTGGTATCAGACAAATGGTGAATCCCGCACCAAGACGTCGTTTATCCTTGCTTCCTTCAGAAAATGGTGCACACATTTGTAGAACTGTAGGCAAGAACAAGGACCGTTACTGTGTTCTTTATGAAACATTTTCTCTCTGGTAGTCTTCATTACAGTGTGTATTGAGTTGGTTGTTTAACGATTTCGTCCGTAACTTATATCATTGAATGAGTGGATGATGCTGAACGACGTATTGTAAGTGGTGTAGAAGGAAGGGTTCTTTGCATGAATTAAAGTGTGTCTTTCTGTTTCAGCATTTTTCTGTGGTAATTATAGGAACCGCGTCAAATCTCAGGATAGTCAGTTTTGCGACCGCGGTGTGACCAAACACCAGTCTAACAGAAATCAGAAGTAGGCCTACTACCATTTAAGCCCAATTTCTGTGGTGTGTGTAGTACACATTTTTTAATTATTCGTAGTTGTGCTGTTCATGTGTATCTCTGAATGCGGGTATTATTTTAAGATTACAGCTTTTATCGTTAAGTGTTCGGTCTGATTACTGGAAGCAGCTGTATCGATTGGTTCCTGTGATGTGTGCTGGAACATTTACAGTAGTTATTCAATGTGTTATACAGGGTTATTCTAAATGATTGTTGGGGTTTTAACAACTTCTCATGCACAATACACTTGAGATAGCAGTATATGTATTTTTGTATTTAATAGAACAACACTCCAAGTTTTTGTTACGTAACTTACAGGTGCTCTATATGTGCACCCTTTGTGATTCTACAAACATCAACACGATAATCGAGTTCGTTCCAAACTGTTTGTAGCATGTCAGCGGTGATGGTTTCCATGGCGGTTCTGATTCGTACCTTCAGTTCCGGGATACTTGCGGGAAGAGGAGGAAAATAAACCTGATCCTTGACGTAACCCCATAGAAAGAAATTGCATGGGGTTGCATCTGGAGAACGAGGTGGCTGTTGTTAAAACCCCGACGATCATTTCGAATAACCCTGTATACTGGACTGTGAATTGAGTCTGAGAGCGGAAGAATTGGGTTCGGACTCTGACTTACTTTATTAATACCGGTACAGATACTACTGACTGTATGGTGGTATCCGTCTCAAATAACTGTAGAACTACTCAATTATTACACTAACCACTGCACATATATAAATTTTAAACATTAAAACATTACACAACACGGCATGCTGCCACAACACCCAACTTGTACAACGAAATAATCTGTTACTATTTCTAGTGTGACTTTAGCAAGGAATATATAGCTCCCTGATGATGGTCTTAGGACCGAAACATGTCGGAGCTTTTTTAATGTTTTAGTGTTTAAATTTTATAAATTTTATATATGTGCAGTGGTTGGTGTAATAATTGAGTGACTCGACAACATGCACGTTGTAACAATAAAAATAACTGTAGAACTGTTTGGTGAGCTTTCTAAAAAAAACCTCCTATAAACTCGAATCCCCTCAGCCTTTACACTTGTTACATTTAGGGCCACCAGCAGTGACACAGACATCGCAGCCGTGCGAACTTCTGTGGTGTAAACGACCGTATCGTCGTTTAGTGTCGCGTTTTGTCGCCGGCCATAGCACAGGAGCCTAGTGAAATGAGTAGTTTTTGTAGTTATTGTGTAAAACGTAAGGAACCTGCAACATTCTGCGGTATAATAGCTACAGACTTTGGGGCTGCGAATGTAAGATTTTACATGAATATTGATTATACACTTATGTACGTATTTTGTGTGAAAATTTATATTGTATTGAATACATAAGAGCGATCTATAAAGCAATATCTGGCTCACTGAATGCGTTTGAAATCTGAAGTATAAAAATCATGTGCAGCAATTCATCACTAATTGATCTTTACTTGCAGCTTGCGTTTAATATCCTTACAGCGTAGATTGCGGTATTTGAATTTTGCTATGGCCACCCCCGTTGTGTGTAGTAATTAATAGGTAGGGTAATTACAGTCAATAACACAACAATGTATATCGAATTGATGTTTATTAGCAGATGATAAAAACTACATGTTTCGGCCTATGCTGACCGAAACAGGTAGATTTTGTCATTTTCTAATAAACATCAATTATATATACATTGTTGATGTATGTGAAATGAAGCGTGCGAAGCTATTTGAAGAACCTTCTGGTTAGTATAGCCAAGTGTCAGTGCTCAGATTCCTGTATTATAGTGGATTTTATTAGGTAACAGTGTCGAACCATCCGAGTTCTCTCAGCAGAAACGTTTAGGAATGCGTAGCGTTTCACCTGTACGCACCTGACTGTGCCTTCACTGCGTAATGGTTAGTCACAGAGCTAATATTATGCACTCCCTCTTCGCCGTATTTCCTGAGTGTTCTGCAAATATTGTTCCCCGATGCTGGTTCATGTACACAGAATGTACTGAAGCAACTAAGGGACTGGCACGTACGATGATTTGCAAAGCTTAACTTTCGTCTGGACTTTAAATCTTTGCTTGTGTTCGGTCAGTGCAATAAAGAATTAGTTGCACAAAGACACAATGAAATTCTGTGAGCCTCTATCTTTGGTTTTCTTGCCGCTTTCTGCATGTACCAGTGTCTAACCGATTATGTATGAAGCTGTAGGTAAAAGCGGGACAGGAGGCGGTCTAAGCTGCTACAGTGTTTGCACAATTATAGTTAGCTTATTTGAATTGCTTTATTAGGGGAACTGCGTAGGGATTCGAAGTAGCATATGCAGAGTAGGGACTTAGCCAAGTGTTGGATGTGGGAGAAATCTCGGTTCAAGTCTCGTCAGGGTCAAAAGATCTCTATGCCTCTGCTCATTGTCCTTAAGGCCCATTTCAAAACCCCCACATACCTCTTACCGAATGGGTACCGGACGTTCATTCCTGGGGAATAAAACGACCAGGTTTCGCACGCTAACCCCACACTCATCTGGATGTATTAGCGAGTGTAAGAATGAGTGGAACTACACCTCAGCTGCCCCCCCCCCCCGTCCTTTCGTGCAGTGTACATACGCTGCTCTACCGAACTCCCTCTTGTGTCCAGTCTTCTGTTCCCTTTTTCAAATAAAAGTACAGTGCCACAGACCCTATTTCAGTTTTGTGAAATTTGTTATTAACATTACGTCATAATGTGTCTCCATGACGTCACAGTTTATAGAATCTTGTGACCATCAGTATCAATATGGCCGTCGTACGAACCTGTGAATTGGGTGCAAGAATTGTGCCATTGAACATGAGCTCTGAAATAATAATAATAACAACAACATCATTTATTATTATTATTATTATTATTATTATTAGTGGTGGTGGTGGTTTTGTGCTTTATTTTGCCAGCTACTGGTTGGAAAGGGAATTATTGTGTATCAATAACGTTGCGAATTTCTCTTCCATTTCATTACTTAACTGTTACTGGAAAATGAGAATTTATTCAAAGCATATGGATCCAGTTGGCGTCAGACGTTAGATTTTAATCTAAAGCTTGGGAGACTGCAATTTTAACTACTGGAATTTACTTTTTATTTCATCCATATATGAATCTGTTAGAGGCAACATGTCACAGCCTCACTTCCGTAAACTCGTACGTTGCCGACATCTGTACAAGAGCTGTCCTGAACCCTCAGTGCTTTACGCTGGGTTGCAACTCCGTTCTTGGTGACCCTGTTGGCTGTACTGTCGTATGACGTCAGAAGGGTTGTATCTGACGCTACAGTTTCCTTTATCTCCCAAGCATTAAATGAGTTTATAGCACCTGAAAAGATGGTAAAGAAAATGGATGAGTTGCAGAAAAGGGTGTAAGAAAATGCGGCGTTGAAGAAGAGTAATTATCAAATGAAGTTTTATTGGGGAGAAGAGGAAACGTGAAAGAAAGCAGTTGAGAAGGAAAATTAGAAGATAAAGGTTTATGGTGTGAAGAAGAGGAAGCCGAAAATGTGGGACGTAGCGGGGGTAGATTATAAAAATCAATTCAATTCTTGTTTATTGAGATGCAGACTTAAGGGCGTAGTGGCCAATTTAAACATCAATACTAACACAAAACACGACTGACACACAAAAACAAATAAATTAGAAGAAGCAACAATATAATAATATCGTACAGTACAAAAATGAGGCGGAGAATGGAACGCAAGTGAATGTAGAATAAGGGAAGTCTTGGAAGACGCACGAAAATGCAAAGAAAGTAAATTTAAGATCGAGAAGAACAGGATGATGAAAGGGGTAGAATAAGGAAAATTGTACAGGGAATCGAATTGTGGTAGAATGACAAGGATTAACAAGAGGAAGGAGATGCGAAGTACAATTGAAGTGTGAAGAACATTTAAATGATAACGGATGGAGATAAGAATAATAAGAGGTGGAGATGAACGTCAGAAAATTTAAAGGAGAGGAAATGAAAATTGAAGAAGAAATAGTGGTGGCGAAAAAACGAATTAGAACACGTGGAAGCCTACAGAAAAGTGATGGTAAGGATAATGATAAAGGAATGGAAAGGAGAAGAAGGAGAAGATAAGTTAATTACCAGGCTATGGTTCTTTCACTCTACTTCTTTGGAACTGTTTTATCATTGCACCTGCGCAATGACTTCCGTCCGAAATTAAGCGAACTATTGGGAAAGGAAACGCAGGGGTGGGTAGAATTGTTGGAACGAGTTGGTTTTGACGTCCTGTACCGAATGGTAAATGAGACTCGACTTCCGCCCCAGTTGTCTGTATCGATTTACCCCCCCCCCAACCCGACCTCACCATCCCCATACATACACGCACGCACACACACACACACACACACACACACACAGAGTGGAAACAAAAGAAAGAACGACAAAGCAAAAAAACACACAACACAAAAAGGGAGACAAAAAGAAGTTATTTTTTTTAACATGTAGACATCCGAAACAAAACGACGCTTCCATGGAATTCCAAATTACTTTTTCTGTTTCGACAAACGTTCAGAAGAGGGGTTGGGCGCTCCGAGAAGTTTGGGGTTGTATTCTATAGTTGATGGACTATAGAGAAGGTCTGACCTATCGTGAAATGATGTTAAATATTAGCATTTATGCTTTGTTGTGAATTTGGCGTACAGATATCAAAAGTATTCGGTTCACAGTTAAGAGTCATATGTGTTCATTCCCTCCTCCATCTTTTCCCCCTTTCCATCCTTGGCTTCTTTCTCCTAATTGCCTCCTCCTTATTCTTATTCTTGTCTTGACAAGTTACATCGAAGGTCTTTCCGACTTCATGGCCTTCTTTTGGTCTGCCTGTTTGCTCATATCTTTCTAGCTTTTACCGAGGGGCGTGTTTTTTGTAGATCTGTATGTATGTATGTATGTATGTGTGGCATGCATGTATGTACGTATGTATGGCATGTATGTATGTATGTATGTATGTATGTATGTATGCATGCATATATGTATGTATGTATGTATGTATGTACATATGTATGTATGGATTGATGGATGCACGCATGCATGTATGAATGTAAGTATGTATGTGTGTATGTAATGTGTGTGTACGTACGTAATGTACATATATATTTTTATATATGTATGTATCTTTTCCAGCTAAGTAAATTCTTAGTTCAAAATGAATTCCCTGTAGCGTGGAGTTAGTTCCTTCAGGTCAAGTACCTAAGTAAGATCCTTGATCAGGCGTAACTTGACTCGCTCTTACACTGGTAGGTAGGACGTTAATGTAATCAGACTGACTGTTCTAATGTATCCGATAAGCATTTCGTAGTTGATAGCGTTGCTTAATCGTGTTTTGGTTTTCTCAATTCCGCTAACAAAATGGCGCAATATTTCCTGCCACAAATCACTCGACGCTGCTTTTTCTCACATTTCTATTGTTTGTCGTTAACAAACGCCACTTAATACATAATCCATGGCATTCATTTCATCTGGATTCAAGTTTCACGATTATGTTATTCGTCATATAATATTTTGCTCATTAACTCAACATGTTCTTTGCTGTATTTTGGAATAATGCTGTGTTAAATCCCCTTCGGTTTAGATTCACAGTAATTGTGTCACTATTCACAGTAATTCTGTCACTATTCCATTCCCCGTACGACTGAAAGGAATGTAAGCCGCTCTCTATTTGCGCGAAACGAATTTGGGCTGATACGTTTCTTTCTCTTCTGTTCTCCTTACGATTCACGCTTCACTGCCCTGTTATATTGCTCGTCTAGCAAGTGCTTTACATACCCCAGTTCGTTTGTGTATTGAAACTAATTGCACTGTGAAAATTTTGTTAATGATGCATACAGCTTTTGTGTTATTATTCCTACACTCATATCATTCATGCATACGCACAGTATATTGTCATTTGATACAGTATCGTGAAAGATTAGAATATTCGAGCACCCAAACAGCTAACGAAATCAACCAATCAGTCACCGAAAGAACCCCTAAACAATTGATTGACTAACCGTAAAAATATAAACCTTTCAGAGAATCAGATAGTAAGTAAACCAATTACTCATTCAGCTATCGACAAGATATCCAGCCAATTAACGATTCGCTTGTATACCTGACCGCTTACTTAGACATATAATTGGTCAACCAAACCGAGTATGCAACCCACGAACCACTAAAGCAGGAAGCTAACTAACCATTTGTTCTTCCCATTAGAGAAATGATCATTCAACCAACTGATCGACCAATCATTCTGCTAGTCAATAATATAAACAGCCAACTAGATGCAACAATAATAATTTTATTAATAATTTCAATCAACTCAACATGTTTCGGCCGATAATTTCGCCCATCCTCAGGAGCACTAGACTGTGTTTACAGCTTGTGGTATATTGCAGGTGTAATGCAGTTCCACCTCATCCTGGTCACCAGCATGCAGCATCGTCAGTGCATTATACCACAAGCTGTAAACACAGTCTAGCGCTCCTGAGGATGGGCGAAACTAACGCCCGAAACATGTTGAGCTGATTGAAGTTATTAATAAAGTTATTATTGTTGCATCCAGTTGGCTGTTTATATTATTGTATCAGTGATGTACGGTCACACAAACATCAAATTCTGCTAGTCCTCTGTGGGTCTGACTTTCCCTTGCAATTGTATGAATAACTGCTTCCAAAATCTCTTCCGGTTCCAAAATTCTTCTTTCAAATGGTGTAGAATTTCTGTGATGTACAAAGACATTATGATAAACTTAATTTGTTTTTATTAGGTTCCAGTTCACTTTGCCTGTTTTCTCAGTAACTTGTCTCCGGAACTCTCTCGTACTTTTCCTTCCATCCTTCTTTTCTTCTATGGTAAGTGATGTGAACAAAACGTTGACCCCCTGCTTAAGAAAGAAGTAGGAGCAATTTGTGAAGCTTTTGCATTGCATTCTTCCTTACGAACTTACGAAGCCTAAAAGAGCAAGGGGTTACAATGCATTGACATTCTTTAGAAGCTTATTACGTTAGTATTGTAATACAGGCTTGTAGCCATTGTAAACTATCGCTTTATACATTCGTTGTAGAAAGCAGAACGATGTCTTTGCTAAACTCTCGGAACCTGGCTGGAGATTACATGTCAGACAGAATTCACTGCAGTTTTAACTAGTGGAAATATAAGAATATATATATATATATATGTTTATATGTCGATTACTCTGTGTAATATAGGTCTGTCTTTTTGTGTTGTATGGGTGTGAAAGATTGTTTTTCACTGTAAGGAGGAATGTTGGGGGACAAATCGCTGAGGATGATAATGGACCCGCTTTATTATTTACGGTGGGATTATTTAACGGCTGTGTTTCAGTTGCATACATTATACATCGTAAAGGGATGTGGAAAGGTTAATTTTAACTGTGAGTAAGTAACGATTTGTTGGGTGTGGTGGTGCTCATTTTCAATTTGTGTCAAAATGGGCTATACGCACTGAATTAAAACCACGGAAAGACTCAGTTAAGATAGTAACAGTTTGATACATGAGGGGTAAAATACCATTGTAGTTAAGGAAGGCACATAGTGAAGATTTTTTAGCATGGATTCTTCCCCTATTATGCCTACAATAATTTGTAACTTTTCGTGCATGGACGTGATATGGCGTGATGAAAATAAATGTACATTTTATTTTTTGATAATCTGTCGCATGGTAAACTCTGATAGTGTTGGGTGCATGCAGTCCTATCACAAAATAACAGGAAACGAGGTTACTGCTTAGATTGAACCGGCTTACGGTAGCTTAGATTTGTTGCATATAGCGATGAAAATGATTACGATTCGAGTTTAATTTGGCCAACTGAATACCTGACCAGCTTCTCGAGGAAGGCTGTGTAGAGTGCATTTAGTTAGACGTCCATTTGGAAGATAATAGAAAGTTTAAATGTATGGTGCCCTGTTTGTACTTGTGTCGCTACAGCACGAACTTGTGACAAAGGGGATTCACCGTCCCCCTCAGAGTTGTCACCGACCGGACCACGCCGAACAATGGCTACCATTGTGAGGTTTCTCCACCCAAATTCACTCTCGACTCAAAAGGGAAATCAGTTTCTCGTTCACTGACTTTGGCCCTTTTAGATGTTATAAAAATAGCAATTTCTTCAACTAGCCTACTCCATCCGTCTATTACATTTTCTCAACCTCTCCCCCACTCCCTACAGGTTGTCTCGTAAACGAAATCACCCAATTGCTATGGTAAGTTTCGAGTTGTCTAAATTAAGTGTAAAGTTGTGCATGTGGCGATCTAAAGGTCAAGCTGAATCGACTCCAAACATCGGCGTTCGACAGAAGTTGGCGGTCAGGTACACGTTTCGTCCCGTTTCCTTGCTTCCATTTCTATTGGATATGAGGTAGGTAGGATCTCGGGACAAATGATGATGTTAGGTCTGTATACTGTGATGCCAGCGTGTTTGTATATTGTAATTGTCTGGATGACAATTGATCTGATACTGAAGTGACATGAAGACGAGGAAGTAAACGTAAGCAGCTACTAGATGAACTTAAGGGAAAAAAGGGGATGCTGGAAATTGAAAGAGGAGTCACCAACTCGCACTCAGTGGAGAACTCGCTTTGTAAGGGGCTATGGATCTGTCTTAAGAGACAAACAGAATGAATGAGTCTACATCCGATTTTTTCAACTTTAATTACTGATTAAACTTTTTTTTATTTAGTTCTTTATAAGCCCTGCCGACAAAAGAGCGTGTTAAATAGCCGAACAGATGTGGGCAGACACTTCGGCACTAAGAATGAGTCCGAACCTGCGAAACCTTCTGAGGATATTTGGGGTGGACGATAATGCCTGGAAGTCACCATCAGAAAAAGGGGCAAAAAGTCTAACAAATTCCGAAGTTAGTACGTCTTGGAATTTCGTATACTTTGCCACTACCTCCCACCCCCTCACATATGCAAACACACAAACACATATGTGTTTTCAGACACCCGCCCATCGAGACAAAACTGCCACTAGGAATACTTCCCCTTCGTCCTTTGTTAAACACAAGACAGATTCATGTGCCCTCACACATGAAATCTGTCAAATGTGGAATACAGTATTCTTCAAGTTAACTCTTTGTGATTTCCACATACTTGTAGTGGAATTTGTAGGCATTAATAGCCCGTACATGCACATGTTCTGTCGATAGAATCCTCACCCTTCTTGCAGATGTACAGCAGTTACGTATATCTCTCAAATTTCCAATCATACGGTCTGTTAAAGATTTCATATTTGCAGCTGAAGGTATGTGTGGTGAACACAACTGTGATTCACTGTTCTGGTCTAATTTTTAATGTGTTTTTTTCTGTTATACAAATGATAAATTTAATAATATAAACAGCCAAATAGATGCAACAATAATAAATTTGATAATTACAATCAGCTCAACATGTTTCGGGCGATAATTTCGCCCATCCTCAAGAGCACTAGACTGTGTTTACAGCTTGTGGTATAAAGCACCGACGATGCTGCCTGCAGGCAGCTGATTATAATTATCAATCAAATTTATTATTGTTGCATCTAGTTGGCTGTTTATATTATTGTATCAGTGATGCACGGTCACACAAACATCAAAGATAAATTTAATTATTGTTCTCAGCTTTTGCATCTATCGGCGGTTTCTAATAAGACAGAGAAATTAGCAAAATTCGCTCTAAAATTGTGTACTTTCAATTGTTTACAATCAGTAATACCAACATAGCAACCTGCGGACTTGAGGTGTGCCAGTTGCACAACGCCACTTTATGTAGGGGCCTGAAATAAAGAGCGATCTTAGTAGTAATAGCTAGGGGGACATGCTTAGTGTGACGTAAACTGTTTAGCACACCGTTGAAGGCGTTCATTCGTACCGATCCACTCGGACTACACACGTTAAAATGGACAGATACAAATTTTAAGGTCGTGCCTTCTGGTATGTTACACCCAGTCACCTGGTAAACGAATACCGACGTTTCGAAGAAGTTTGGTGCCTTTGAAATGGCGGTAACTTTGACGCGGCTTAACATCACAGAAGACCTGCATCTTCAGCAATGCTGCTGTGAACACCTCAGATTTTGCCCTCGTATAGACTTACAGTGCTGCAGGATTTTTTTTTTTACACACTGTCATGTCGACAGTGCGAAATTTAGCTGTATATCTCGCGAAGTTCAAAGTTGTTGGAATTTTGTCAATGAAACTTTTGCACAGAAGTGAGACAGCTGTATAGTTCAGTTCATAATTGTTGATGGCGTCTTTACACAATGAAGGGCTTAAAGATTTCTTGGGTATACTAAAGTCTATTCCATGTGCATGTGACTTATGTGATTTTTGTCCTGTGTATATGACTTGGAAATGTGTTATGGGGAACCCCCGAACTGTTTATTGCAGGGAGACAGTTCTGTATTATGTAGGGAAGTACTTGAAAATAGGTCGTCATTCATATGGGATGTCAAGGTTTGGCCTTACTTTATACGGACATTACCCAAATTGAAAAGAAGGAGAAAAGGAGGAGAGACAAAACATATACAGTTGCATTAGGCAAATGGAAGCAGCTTGTAGGTATTTTCCCCCTTTAAGGGACGGTCGTGTCGTCTAACTGAAGACGTATGGAGAGGCAAGAAGGGCCAAAAATATTGTAGTTTTTTAAAAAACATGTTCACTTAGGAGTCTGACTTTCTTCCCTTTTTTTCTTCACTCCATTCACAGCAAAATGGAACTTGCGCCGGATTTATGTATACAATAGCGGGCTGTTCGACTCGCTGTCTTACCGACCGGTTCACTAACTCAGCAGTTCATTGAATATTTTACTACCAAATCAAAAAGCAGACCTTGCTCCATAGGTGCACAGTTGAATAATAGATTTACTGCATTTGTACATCCGAAGATTATCTCCGTATTTACAAATCAACAACTTAATCCATCCCTTAACCACTTTTAATTTACGTCCTATACCTCCATGTTTAGCGCCATAGACCCTTCTAGGCCCTCACTTCCTTCAAAAGGCACCCTCCATTCTTCTCTACACCCCCCCCCCCCCCTCGACTCCTCCATCATCGTATTCCTCGGCTCTGTAATGCATCCATCTGGACGACGTCCTCCCATTTTGTTCTTGGTTTTGCTACTGATCTTGTGTTATGGAATTTCCCTTTTAAGAATCTCTTTTTGTGACCCCTTCATCTTCCATTTTTGTGATGTGACCGCCCATCCTAGTATTTTTATCTCCACATCATCCACGATATTTAGATCTTTGTGCAGACTATAAATTTCGCAATCCCTTCTAGGGCGCCAACGCCTTTGCTCTTCGTAATATTTTCCTTTCATATGCGTAGAGCAAATGTTCAGTCATTTGTGTTGGGATCTGGTTTACGTTTACAAAACAATACTGGCATGGTCAATATAATTTTTGATCTTGTTTCACTATTTTGGTGGATTTTTTGGGGTCTAAATATTCTTGGCAGAGGGTAAGGGGCTTTATTAGAAGACAGAATTCTGGTTTTGATTTCTTCAGTTTCATCAGTAGTATTTTTGATTACAGTTCCTAGGCATTTGAAGCTTCTAACAAATTCCACATCATGGCCATTAATGGTCAGTATTTCACTTCTTCTTTTCCTGATTTTGTCACCTATTTTGTATTTTCGATACTGATGTTCAGCTCTACTTATTTTGCTATCTCTTCCAGTTCTTCGTGTTCTTCAGAAATAGCTCTTTTGTTTTTCTCGTGATATTTATGTCAACTGCATATCCTATTAGTCACACTATATTCCATACCTATAAAAGTCATATCCAATTCACTATTTGCTGTTGCTTACACATTGGTGTCCAAGGTCTTCTCTTTTTTTAGGGAAGTTGGGAAATTTGTGGAAAGCTACTATTAGCTTCGTCATGTCTGTCCGTCCGCAAGGAACAACTCGGCTTCCACTGATAGGATTTTCATGAAATTTGATGTTTGGGTATTTTTCGAAGATCTGGCGAGAAAAATCAATTTTAAGTCTGAAAAGAATAATGGGTACTTTACATGAAGACCATATACATTTATGATAATATCTCGCTGAGTTTCTCCTAGAATGAGAAATGTTTCAGACAAAAGTTATAGAGAAAGTCAAAACACACATTTTATATTCATTAACGTTTCGTTTGAGGGTCGTACCGTTTATTAGATAAAGTGGAAAAATATTGTTGAGCCCGACGGGCTACAGATGACAATATGCCACATGCGCATTGCATGCTGGACGCCTAAGGCTACAAACTCAATCACAATATGAAATGTTTAATGATTTTCCATTGCAGCAATGGTTGCACTAACACGCCTCAATGTTACATTGTATGTACAGTGCCTGTGTTGTTTATGTGTGGTTTTTGTGTTTTGATCTGCTAAAGGAATTTTTTATTCTTCGTCCATGCTTTTTCCGCCTATCTCTTCATATTTATTAAGCGATTCAAAACATGAAATTTCATTTCGCTTCTCAACAAATTTTAATAATGGCCTGTGTTATTCCCTTGTTCTTCGTGTTTCTTCTGAGTAATTTCGCCTCCCCGTTAGGGAACTATCTGTCCATTACTAACATTGTATGTGATCCTTTAGAAAATGAGACTCACCAAATAAATAAATAAAT
>Ga0123354_10005425_pt1:0-17500 | contig 18527 bp, 13 predicted proteins | sample TergutLab28metaG_2_FD_97872 | JGI IMG/M metagenome (GOLD analysis project Ga0123354, IMG submission 97872) | Labiotermes labralis P4 segment gut microbial communities from Petit-Saut dam, French Guiana - Lab288 P4 | ecosystem: Host-associated > Arthropoda: Insects > Digestive system >...
AGCGGGATTTCCGGGGAAAGTGGAAACTTAAGAGGGAGGGCAGCCCCCGGCCGGGTTTGGGTACACCCCCCCCCCCCCCGGAGAACCCCCCCCCCCCCCCCCACCTCCCCCCAACAGACAGGTAGTAATGTGAAAGAGCTTTTATATTTTCTTTAAAATCCTTTTAACATATCAGTGCTCCCAGTATATAATATCTCCCACTATCAGTTTAGTCTTGCGATATACTTCCATGCATCTAACATACATTTCTGGAAAACATATTTTATTCATTCTGTGAGATCGTATCGGGCACAGATTCTGACTGGGTGCTTCAAAAGAGTCAACGGTATTAAAGAGTATCTCAGAACGCCCATCTTTATTATCAATTGGGTGCCACTCCAATCGTTTTCTTTAGAAAAATACTTTACATTTCAAATTCGTAATCGCTTCTTAATGCCGATGTTATCACACTAATAAAATGCAAAAACGCAAAGCTGACAAACTGCTTTGGCCAGCGGCATAGATAGGCTTCTTGAAACCTGGGGCGAGCAATGACAATGGGCGCCCTTGTCATAAATTACGAATTTAAAAAATCGAGATCATTTATTTAATTTCTTTGTATTTGTCTCAATAAGTTAAAAATTTTTTAGAACAGAAAACAGTTTTTTTCTTTTGCTTTTTGATAGGGGCCATCTCGTTGTGTAGTAAGTAAATATATATACTTGTACATTACCATCTAAAACACAACATATGTTTATCAACACAGTCATGAAATATCAATTATGTTAGGGCTACATGTTTCGGCTGTAAATTTTTTTCATTTAAAGTATTTATTTTGCTGCCCCTTTTGCCTCCCACTGGACTCTGCTGTGCCAGAAGGCCGCACCATTCGCCCCACCCTACCTACCCCCCTGCCTTCCACTACTCAAATGGGAATCGTTCATTCCACAGTCTGCCTTACGACAGGTCTATAGCCTCTTCAAAAGCAAGTTTTCCTTACAGTACGGTCTAGTGCTTCCTCTTTCCATTTCCAGTACCCTCTCTTTTCCTTAAGGCCAACCAGTAGCCGCTTACGTCTTCTTCGTCTTCATCCCAATACTTCTGTCCTTCCGTCCATCTTTCCTTCAATAATGTGGTTTAGAAGGCAGTTCCTACGCAAGATGTAACGAATCCAGGCAGCCTTCTCATTTTTACCATTTGTAGGATATTCCCCCTCCTCCTCGACTCTTCGTAAAACTGCTTCATTTGTCACATAATCTGCCCTACTGATCTTCTCCATCCGTCTCCAGCACCGCACAAAGCTGTACTGCAAACGCAGCACTTTACTATATACTTTCGTAAATATAAGTCCAATAAGCTGGTGAAAAGAGTCTTCTTTGTGTTGAAAGATGTTTTACCCATGGCAATCCTGGATTTAATTTCCCGTGTAAACTTCGAATCATGTGTTATCATGCTACCGAAATAGCCGAAACATTCCACATTCTAAGGTTTTTTTTTTTACCATACTGTGTATTGCGGACGTTAGCCTTGTTATTCTCATCACCATAGTTTTATCGAAAGAGAATATAACAACTTTTAACAAATAAAAATCTCAGTAAAAAAATAAAACCCATTATCCTAAACGTATTAATCTCTGGACACTGCAAAAGAACAGTATTTATTACTCGTTAAAACCTGCTATGTTAACATTTATAAAAATTTTCAGAATATAATTGTTATATACACTCACACTCAAGTATGTTTTGCTTGCTCACGTGACATATGAAGGCATATATTTGGCAGTCACGAAGAGTTACTGAGCACGTACAAGTATTATTCCTTGTCGGAGGTCATACGTGGAGTAAGCCAACACCTCACTTATAAAATTTACAAAGACCAACCGATTCATAACGTTAAGTGATACAGGCCAAACGGCAGTTTGTGAGAATAACACTAAACTAGAGCGATATGTAAATTAAGGTCATTTATTGAAGTAAATCCGGAGAGGAAAGTCCCTCTTGAAGAGAAAAGAGACAGTCAATAAATTCCCCACATTTTATGGAACCCTAAGGGACATTACCGCCTTCACAACTCGCCACTTGTCCCTGCTATTAGCCAGTCAAATCCAGTGCTCAGCCTCCCATCCTATATCTTTAAGAAATTTTTTAAAATTAATTTACCTAAATCTTTCTTACTTTTTGTAATCGCACTTGTAATTATGCAATTTTGAAGGTCACGCAATCGACATCGTTTCGTCCCTTGCGGAATTTTCATCCGGAAATATGAACCAAAACTTTGTGTTTGTTACGTCGATCTTGCGCCCAACGGTGATGCTATCTGTCTAGGCTAATAGCCTGTACAAGGTGTTAGTTGGAAGCATAGTGTTACTAACTGACAGAAAAGTGCGTCTTGATATTTTGTGTTTACGTGTAGCACCACTTCTGTCTACAGTGGACAGTACTACAAATAAATACCATTAACTTGAGAAAAATGGTTCGTTATGAAACCCTAATATTAGGTTTCGTGTTCCTACCTTACAGTTCATTTTCTCCTTTCAATAAGATCAGTGAGATATAGATATAAATATCCGTACTGCATTGTCGGAAGGTTTGTGCCCAGAGAAGCTCACCAACTTCCAAAGGCGCGGTAGTGTCTGTCCAGTGAACTGCCCATCGCCGGTTTACCCAGTTATTTACATGAACACAATATATTATTCTGTAACAAGGTTTCTCTATTCGACATTCCGTTTGATGTGATCAGGCTTTTGTTCTGAGCCGGTCGGATGGACGGACAGAGGAGACAGCAGCTGAGTCAATCTATATATTTCTCAAATTTCTTTTGATAGACAGAGAGAAGAGGAAAGGGTTTTTATTTAACGACGCTGTCGATTCCTAAGATTAAAGGTCTACAGCTTCGATAATAGATGAATTAAATAATACTGAGCATTGGAGGAATGACAGTGACGGGGACAAATAACGTACACAACGAAAACCCCATTCCAATTCCTGTGTACCACAAAACCCACAAAGAGTGCTCTGGGATCGAATCCGATTATCCGCTTTGAAAGGCCGGTGACTAAACGCCTGATCCACGGTACGACACGTGAAACAGATCTACGTACCTATTAAAAGACTAAGGCACTTACACGTCTTCAACAACCGCAACATCGCAGTAATTTTGTTCTTGCGAAATTTCAGGCTTACGTCACGTTGTAACCGAGATCTTCTTTCTTCTGGGTTGTTGCTCAGCTAGGTGTTTTATTGGGCACTTTGACCTCTGAAGATGGGAGCGACAAGCTCTCCCGAAACGTCCGTAACAAATCAAATTATGGTGCTTAACAAACCAGTAGGGCGAAGAAATCAACTTTAATGGTTCCCGGTATTTAAGTGGCATTTCGAACATTACTTTTGCGTATCGCGACACACAACTGTAAATATGACATGAAAAAATACCATTCACTTCAACAAGTTACGGACAACCAACTCGCTCTAGGTCATGCAAAATAACTAATGCCATATACGGGCCTTAATCTTAGTTCTGGAGCCTCTGGACGGGCTGCTATCCGAGCATGACGACTCGAATGGGTTTCGTGATTTTTCTGTCACTCTTTACCTAATACTGAGGAAGGCTTAAAATATCACACAGAAGCGATTCCAAAATTTACTTTTAAAATAATTCAGATAAAGCAACGAGAGAGGCAAGGCATCAAATAATGGGGATCTCTGAACTTAAAACTCTTTTTCATTCTCAAAGTCCAGCTGGAATATATGAAGGTGTAGAACACAAAACTCTTTTTCATTCTCACAGTCCAGCTGGAATATATGAAGGTGTAGAATACGCGAGAAAGTGTCGAGGAGAAAGAGAACGATAATAAGAGGTACTTGAACTCTGCGCTACAAATAAGGAATTCGGAAAGTCTTCATATATTTTAGCCTACAAAGCCTTGGTACTACATGACAAATGTTATGAGATAGTGACAGATTCCTGAACATATTTCACTTCCCTGCTCACACAAGGTTCCTTCTAGAGAACTGCATACAAGATTACAGAAGAGGTACCTATAGGTAAGGAAATTAGCATATTAATAAAAGTCACAAATTATACGTTACAACTTAATGAGAATTAGACAACTATCGCATGTAAGCTTGATTCCTCAATCTGTGAGACGCACCTCTAGGTGGGCGCGAGCTTCTTCCAATGCATATGGGAGGGAACAAATACTTCATCTTTCTCACATGAGCTCTAGCAACGTGGGAAAATGTCGGGAGGGTGGAGGCAGAGATTCTGATTCACGAACAGTACTGTGTATGTTTTACTGCAGGGGTGTACAAAGAAGGCAAGTGTTGATTTAAAATACTGAAGTTGAGTTAGAGTGCAAGGAAAAAAAAAACAAAATAAGAAAAATTACAAGGGAAGGAAAGAAGGAATAAATATGTATTCTTTGCTTAAGGACATGCTTGCGACTGTCATTTTCTTTCTTTTTGTACCTTCTTTAGCTATTTTCTCAGTACCTAGACTATGTAGTGTCATTTGTAGATGAATGAACTTGAAACTGGAGTTTTGGTGGAAAGACAGTGATTGCCGAATACTAAGGTACTCACTGAACCACATATGCAATGTACGTGTGACGTAAATTTGTGTTTTACGTAATGTTTGTTAAGTCTTCGGCTATCCTAACAGCCTGGCATCATTCCATTCGATGAGAGAGCTTTTATAGGGATTTTATGTCTCCAGAACAGTAAAACCTACTTAGGCATTCACGTAAAGTGTCCGACATATTTGCGCGATTCTAACCAAACTTGGAATTCCTTGACAGATTTTCCATAAACGGTCCCAGTATACAATTTGCCGCCAATCTGTCCACTAGGAGCCGCCCTCACAGACAGGCAGGCAGATATACGGACGGACGGACGGGCGGACGGAGTAACAGTCTAATAATATTTCAGTTGAAGACAGAATTTTATGGCCTAGTTGTGATCCTCGGCAAAAATAACACTTGCTTAGGTCCTCATGTAAAGTGCCTGCTATATTTGTCCAATTATAAACAAATTGGAATTTTGTAGACATTTTCTTTAAATTGTACAATATCGAATTTGACGAAAATCCGTCCAGCGGGTTGTCGCGCTGCTACATGCATACGGACAGACAGACAGAGGTTCAGATGCACGGACATGACTAAAGTTACAGGCGCTTTTTGTGACGAAGCAAACGCGCTTAAAAACTGTCTGAATGTTTTAAGCTGTTTGGAGAAATAACCGCTGTTTGTTGTAAGATACGCACGAAACATAAAACATACATGTTAAAAAATATACAAACTTTTTGGGCGTTTGCTCAAGTAGTAAGCACTGTACAACCTAAATCAAATGCCAAAAATTTTCTGAGTCCCAAACTGGAAGTGATGGAAGCGTACAGATCCCATGAAATGGGATAAAGTAGTACATCGACTGACAAAGGTGGAGGTAAAATGTAAAGCAGTCCCATTACAGGCCTGGAGTGGCCCAGAGAGTTCCAGGAAGTTAAGGTTTCCAGATTACATGACAACGGCACAGGATGGTGGTAAGGTTGTCAGCCTTACGCACCGGCCGCCTTTACCCCCAGAAAATGCTCCTGGTACTAATTTCTGTTGGAGGCTGAGTTGACCCCAGGGCCATAGTGCGATCGGAAGGATTTTATGTCAATGATAAATTTCAATGACACATGCTGGGACCTTCCGATTTGTAGCACAGCACCTGAACCACTGTGTCACCGCGGTCCCCAAAGGTAGAGGTGCAGATGGACAATTACGAGCCTATCCGTGATCCAGAGGATGAAGTTACTGAACAGAGAACTGTGGCTGATTCAGCCCTTCTTTTCCGTACGTCCAAGCAAAAACACATTTCGACACTCTGGTACATCGCAAATATGATACATTGCACAGACGACCTTCACAACTTCTTATCGCAACTGTACTAAAAGACAACATGCGAAGATCCCGTTGGAATACATACCAAGGAACACAAAGACAAAAGAACGTCAGAAAATGCATGAACGTCAACTCAAACCAGATAGCGACAGCACAGCCACAGTAAGTATTACCACTAATTCTGCTAATGCTAAATGTGTCCTACTTTTAGTTTTTTTTTTTACTAGACTACTAGTCAGTGAAGAAAACACCAGGTGTCACTGTTTCTACAGTAGAGACTCTTTGTCACGTTTCGTTTTATTCAAAATGCACACGACTCTTCCTTTCGCTTCTTGCAACAGAAGGTGAGGTACAGTTCAAGCTGTAACGGGACAAGAAGGCCCAGAGGGGGAGTGAAGATAGAGGTATCCTCGTTCTTTAACTCTGCGCTATAAGGGGGTGAGTGTTGAATGCACTCCCCAGCATCTTTATCTCCGAGAAGAGACCCGGTACCCGTTGTACAGGAGGCGGGTGGTTCCCAGGGCCGGTCTCGACGCCGTGCAGACAAAATTTTCCCCATCGGGATTCCATCCCCGGACATTCCAGCCAGTAGCGAATCGTTACACCAACTAAGCCATCCCAGCCTCTTTGCAACAGCAAAGAGATTATAGCAACAAATATAATATCTACGTTACAAAAATTGCTCTTTAATTGGATACAATAATATACAAATGTATGGTCATTCTCACACATGTTGCGGGCTTTTTGGGCAATCTTCAGAGCGGTACTCAACAAAGAAAAATAAAATAACGGCTACTTATGTCACAGATGAGGAATGGTACAGTTAAAATACAAACACTAAAATTGTTTAAAATATTGAAATACACAGTGCAGTATGTATCATAACAGTTATTATGTGATTGAAAACAAACATCTATTACACAAATTCATCCCTGTTTTCAGGGATACATCCTTGTGTCTTCAACGGCTGTTTATATCACCACGGATTAATGCACATTAATAGCCACGACTATTTTTCTTTGTTGAATATCCCCCTGAAGATGGCCGAAAAAGGCCGAAACATGTAGGGGATTGCCACATATTTGTTTATTAGTTACTTACTCTATGAAGCAAAGTCCTTCTCGATAAGCTACCCGATTCTAAGCTAGTCAAGAAATTCCCTGTATTCTACGGAACCAGAAGGATCGTTACCTCAGTAACAAGTACACGCCACCTGTTCCTATCCTGAGCCAGATCAGTCCAGCATCTAATTATATTGCAGTTGATGGAATATTATAAATAACTTGTCTTACAGCACAGAACATGAATAGTTTTAAAAATATTAACTACTACGGCAATTACTTGAAATATTTCCTACTATGGACAATTTACCAATAGTACGCCGTGACAGTGCAAGGATGATGAGGATGATAAATACCATCTTAAACTATTATTCTTTAGGTATATCCAAATTTTATTTGGATAATCGTAGAGAAAACATGAAAGATTATTAACCATCCATTACAAGCGCAGTCACTATGAGCACCGTGATGGTGGATAATATATATAGTAGTCTTGAATCTTCACAATTAGCATGCACAATGATAATTTGCGGTCATGTACCTTCATACACCCCATCGGTCATCCTGCAGAAAGAGATAAGCGAAACCACCGGTATAACCCTAACCAGACTACAACGACTATACCAGGTCACTCCAAAGGAGTACACAGAATTTTCCAGTGTGTTGTCTTGCTATTTGTACAATTACCTGGTTCTCTGGTGATGCTTCAGACAAAAATTTGTGCTGAAAACTAAGGTACAAGAGATATCTGCCACTAAAAAATGAGTTTTCTTTGTGTTTCTCTGATCGTTCATAGCTATGTAATAACGACATATACCACCTAATCTAATCAAGTTTCTGGATTTTTTCCATAATGTCTCTATGGGTTGTGTTGGAATTTTAAAAACAACATCGATGATTTCCACAATTGGCACTAACTGGCACCTTTACGGAAACGACAGTGTCCTTGTTATCTGCAAAGTATGACTTGGCTTTTATAAGTAATTTAGACAAATTTCAGTCTACTTTGCTCTTCTCCTGTCAGTGACAATCCAACAGGGTTCCACAACTCTTGTCATTATCTAAAGATGACATTTACTGGGAGCAAAAACGGGTTAAGCCTGGAACAAAGGAAGGTTACTGGAGGAACATTGGACAAATACATTAATTTCATATCTTTTTTATATTCAGGAGCTCTAAGAACCCATTATATTCAACTGTTGACACAAATCTGAATAGCTTAAAGTGGTTTATAACTTGCCACATTGGTCATATCAATCTTTTACGAGGCGATAAAAGTCTTCATATTTTACGTTTGACCTTTATTTACGGTAAGATTAGTAATAGTGAAAATTAAATTCCCTTTAATGAATTGTAATATAAGCCCCCCACACCAAACGTAATGCTAATTTGGTGGGCAGTTCAGAAGATGAAAAGTGCGAAGAAGGAATTCCGATTACAACCACCAATAACTGCATTCATTGCGGACTCCCATGGAAAGAACATATATATTCAGAATCCGTTTTTTAATAACAAATTAAAGATTACTGTCGTCTTGGACATGTTACCTTGTAGTGTGGTAGAGAGATATTAATGTTTCTAAGCAATCTGCTGTCTCGATTTTCGTGTATCAAGTTGCAATGCCTCATTCTTACGCAGTCCTCCCAACTGGAATACAAGTCGATTTGTAAAACACCAAAAAACCTTTCAAAATTATATTCCAGCTCGGTATTTATAAGACCAAAAATCTGCGCCAATATTTTTCCGTCTTTGTAAGATCCGCAACTTTGCAACAATATGTACCAGAATGATGAGCGGTTGAGACTTGGGAAATTTCTAACAAAAGTAATGTTCTTGTTCGCCTCTCGAAATGTAGCCCGCACTTTCCCAAGACTTGACCTTTAACATCTGTTCTATACATCTTTTCTTATCTGTCTTCGTAATTGATAGAATTAAAGAAGGCAGTACTGATAGACGTGTTCAGGAAATGAGTACGTCTCCATTCCCCGTAAAAGTGTATGTCAATTTCACATTATATTCCTGAATATTCAAATAACACATTTAAAAGGTTAAAATTGAAGGTTAATTCGCGTTTTCTGAACATTCGTATTATAAATTCTATTTAAATACACAGGATGTTCCGAAAAATGTTAAAACTAAAATTTTAAGTATATGTTACAGTTTTGTTCATGCGTCTTTTCAGTGCTAAATCATGGTATTCCTTTTTTGGAAACATAACAGCATAGACAGATTAAAAATATTCAATGCGAGAATCATGGAAAATTGTCCTTGAGAAGCTGCTGACTCGCATATTAATAAATTACATTACATTTATGGAAAAAGCAATTAGAATTGTTCAAAAAAAAACCATGCCACCTTAGTTCAGTTCTCACGCTTGTTTTTTTCCAAGATTTGCTTTAATATTACACTTCCGATAACGCCTAATTACATAATAAATTCTTTCCAAGCTTTTAATCAAAATTTTGCACGCACTTCTCATTTCCCACGTGTTCTTATACTCAATTACTTCCATCTTCGGTTATTTAATATCCAAAAACCACCATGCGAAGAACAAAAATATCAGTAGCATTTATTATTTAATTTTCTCCACTCCCCTGCTTCACCTTTCAAAATCGCCTTCACTGCTAGGCATATAGCATATTAATTTCTATACGATATGTAAAACCACATTATAAAACTTCCAAAATCATAAATTCTATAACAATACTTATGTGTTGGACACAATAAATTTCGTATAGGCGTACGGCATAACAGGTTATGTCCGTACATCTTAGTACAAGCATCTTCGAGCTATGAAATGTGTAGGCAGAACGTTTGTTAAGATTTTGCCAGTATGATTTAAAAACTTTCCGTTTATGTGTCATAACTTTAATGATAAATTAGTTGTCGACTAATTTAAACACTTGGAGGACACTGACAGACCTACTATTTGAGATTTATCTTTTTTAAGGCTTACTTCTACTTTAGAATACCAGGACGAGTCTTCATTAGAAAGCACAATAAGTAGGTATCGACAACATAAAACGGAAATTGGCAATACAAAATTATATTACTATTCCAATCCGACGTCTTTAACGAAGCACTTTTCACGATAAGTCTGTAGGCTGCAACAATCACTATAAAAGAATCCCATTTACGAGGACCTTTTTAAATAAGAAGTAATATTTTTTTTTATCTTCAGATATACCAAATTTGCTCCACTATTAATTTGGCTCTGAAGGTCAGAACTGCCCTCTTCAAATCTATGTGACAGAAAGTGCAATTCTGAAATCACCCCCATCCAACCATGTGTGAGTCTTCAAGCCATTGTCGTTCTTTACATGTCCACCCTAATTGTTAAAATTTCTTTCTACCCTGCTGCAAATCTCTCTCTCTCTCTCTCTTTCTCAAGCCCAACTAATATTCTCACTTATGTAATGACGCTACAGGAATGGCAGACCTTAAAGTAACAAAGATTGTTTTTACATCCTCGTCCTCTTACACACTGTGAAGCGAAATACAGTTTACACAGAAAAAAGGGCCATTTCACAAGCTGGTTCTTTAGGGCTCCTTTATGTCGAGGGAAGTGTAACCACCAGCTCTGTGTTAGCAGTCCCACAGTATTCAGTTACAATGGAAAAACGGCCGGAAGACTTATTACAAAAAATGGACGCAGTTTCGCGAAAGTCAACGTTTGTTTTCGGCGTCATCGTTGAATTAATCTTAATGAACCGGCATCATCAGCCTATTGCACACAGCAATAATATCCATAAACCCTGTTACATGTTTGTTTCCGAGTCGTTTCTTATCTAAAGAAAGGGCCTGCTAGATCGTCTGATTTTACGAACTGTGATTTCTTCCTGAGGGTGTATATAAAAACAGAGGTTTCGGCTCACCACCCCCATGAAATATCGCGAAATTTTATTCTCATAATTCAAAAAGAAGTTGCTCTAACTCCTTTGCCATGCTGCGCCGCGTAATGAGTTTGGGGAAGAGTGTACGGAGAAATGTAGGCTATTTTCAGAACGTAGGTTTCAGGATGTGAGACATATACATACGTATAAAGGTAATGCAGTCCCATTACAGGCCTGGACAGGACCAGAGGTTTCCAGGAAGTTAAGGCTCCCAGATTTCGTGACAACGGCACAGGATGGTGGTAGGTTGTCGGCCTTACGCACCGGCCGCCTCTACCCCCAGGAAATACTCCTGGTACTCATTTCTGTTAGAAGCTGTGTCGACCCCAGAGCCACAGTGCGATCGGAAAGATTTTATGTCAATGAAAAATCCACTGACACCAGCTGGGATCGAACCTGCGACCTTCCGATTTGTAGCACAGTGCCTTAACCACTGTGCTACCGCGGTCACCATACATACGTGTATGGGTACCAAATTAACTGCCTCCTCCTGTACGTCAGAATTTTCAGTTTACGAGTCCTTAAATAAATTAGTTTGATCAGTTGCGAGGTTTACAAAATAGCCCGATTTCTGGTTAACCCTTTATTACTAAGTAGAGTGACACTGTAACCCGGAATATAAGGCAGTTAGGAACATTTATCAGTATGTAGATTATTTCTAAATATACAAATGGGGCTCAGGTTGCCATTAATTTGGATATCAAGTATCATAATTAAACGTTTATTTCTTTCTACATTACGTTGGAACACACACGACTGTCGCATTAAACAGACAATTACACTGCCAAACACCAGCAAAAACCAATGGAATTTGATTCTTGTAATCTTATCCAATTTTAGATTAATTTTTTCCGATCATAAACTCCCTAAATTACTAAAATTCATGTGAAATTTCAAAATAATTGCATGTGTGTTTAAATTCCCAGCCGAAAATTCTACAGCAGAGTTTAACCCTTTGAAGCTTTACGTTCATATAATTATGCATAATACTCCAGTTTTTACCTCACAGAGAACAGAGACTATAACCATTCGAATGACAAGTTAATTTAGGCTTTTTTTTTGGAAAAAAAAAATTGGTATTTATTTTGAGAATTCTACACAACTTATAAATTTTCTTCATGTTGTAGCAGGTGTTATGTACATTTACCTCTAGTACCTAAAGTACTAACCCTCCTCACGTAATTTCTCTGTGTGGGAATGGAATATATTACGTTTCTCCGTCACAATACGATTCAATTTTAAAGGCTACTGGCCTGTGTGTTGTACCACCTAGTGGCCTGACAGACATGTACCATACTTTCAGAATACATCACACTTCATAGATTCTGCGTAAAAGTATAAAATCTAACACGAGCTGGTTGGTTAACAAATATCCCGTTTTTTTTCACTTTTTGTAAATCTACGTGCTACAGAAATATTTTCAACTAGGTTTAAACATACAAATACGGAACGCATTAAAAGCAGCTGAACGTTCGTACTAATAACACGGTTTTTCATCTTGCAATACAGAATTTTATTATCACACTCTTGTTTAAAAATATGGAAATTATATTGGATTCCCCAACACTGATTTTAGTCTTCATTTTAATATCAGTTGTGAAATAAAAGTGATCTATGTAATCGTGTGTCCCGTTCTGAAAGGCTGTAGCTCCATAATAGAACGAGTTTAGGCGGGATAATTATTTCCCTCCGCCTCCTATGATTGATGTATCTCAGGGAAGTTTTACATAACATACCCAGTATTTAAGGAGACGGACGCATAATTTACATTATCCAAGCCATAATCTCCATTATTATACACGACGACCACAAGATTGCTAAATGTAATTTACTGTAGTTGTCCATATCCTGTAGCTCTTCTTCCTTGGCGGAATATAATTTTTAAAATGTTGATAAACGATCGAACGATTTCAATCAGCAGATCAGTTTGGATCAAAAAGTCATTTCGTATTTTTGATAAGCGCTATTCTTATGCACTACGCTACTAATAGATATGCAAAAGCCTTAGTAGCCGTCAGATTTATTCTGTTTCACTAACGCTGTAATATTCTATTCTTATGCTACTTTAAGCAAAATGCTTACAGTTAGCACAAAATCTGGGAGGAGGCTTCGTGTCGGTAACATATTTTATTTCAAGCTATTGCGTGCCCAAATTTCAGTTCATTTTGGTACAGAAAGTCTACACTTTAAGTTGCTGTAACAGATTAGCCGTCTAAAAACCAGTGCTAATTATATGTACCACAAGCTGTAACTTCCAGAAAATCTGCATCTGGCACAAAGTGTATTTAAAATCTTTGCAAGGATCTGCCAATAAATATCGGCCATATCTAAAAATAATCCTCTGGTTACAATAAAAGACGTTGATTCTTATTAAAGTTTATTTTATTCACCATCTGATGCACTAGTGAGTTGTCTTGAAAACCAGTATTAAAATTTACATTAAAATTTATGTTAAAACAGGGGCTGTTTTCATGTAAATTTTAATAACGTTTTTAAGACAACTCACTGGTGCATCAGTTGGTGAAAAAATAAAACTTTAATAATATCAAGATGCTGCACGGTACGAACGTGAAAAAAAGCATATTCTTATTCTCTGTGACGTATACATTGAATTTTGTATTCCTATTCCTAAAAAAAGTCATACTTAGAAGAGTTAATTTCGGTTCGTAGCTTACCACTCAAATACTAACACTGAAATAAAATCGTGACAGTGATTACAATTTTACAGTCTAGCTTATTCCATTTTCTTACGCCATTTAGCATTTTTATGTCTTTTCTCCTGTGTTTACTTTCCTTTGTTCGTGTCTGTCTGTCTGTTAGGTGTATTGTTCATTTCCCCTGTCCTTCTTCCCTATCTGCGATTACCAGTAGGTCACTTTCCGTTCCTTTTAATGTCACATGTCCAATTACAATGCCTTGGATGGGACGTGAATTTATAAAAATGCTCTCTGTGTATAAGACAACGCAGAGATAAACGGAAAGAAGTCCACATCTTGAGCGGGATTTAAAAGCGTGACGTCAATTTTCGAATGGTCTAAATTTACACTACATTACCACTGTAACCGGCAATAAATATCGTTTTTAATTTGTTTTTGCTAATCTGTCCCCAGCTTCAATTTAGACCTAGGCCTTAAGGCAAGTGCCTGTCACACAAACCGCTACAAGTCATCCTACCATTTCCCTTTCAACAGCTGAACGTTTTTACGTCCCACCAGTTTGCAAGTCTTGCTTTGTCGAACTCTACAGCTTTACTGGTTACAGAACTCAAATAGTAATAACCTTCTTACATTTCGGACAGAAGCAATGGTATTGCACATAAGCGTCATGTCGCATAACGCATAGCCTGAGGCTCGTGTTCTTATTCATCAAGAAGCTCTCTTGGTTTATATTTGCTAACTGCATGATGCCAAGAAACTGCTGTGTCACGCTTTCCAAAATATATGAGCAGCTCGCTTACCTATGGAAAAAAAGAGTGGAGGGCACGCGAATTTATAACCTCTTACGCCGGAGGGAGAGAGGTATTTCAGACATTATGGTCATGTGACTAGAGGGTGGATCCGATATAAAGAAGGATGCAGTTATTCTGACATGGGTCTTCGTGAATTATCCAAGAGAAAGGATAAGTTACAGGATAACTTCTTGGTGTTTGAGGTCTTACAGTCTACGAATTTAGTCTTATTAAATTCTTCAAAATTATAGATCACTAGAGAAATAAAGAGGAAGAAATGCGCTTTTTGAGCTCAGTGGCAGGAAATTTATGCTAGATGAAAGTATAATTAGAGAGTGAAGACAGTGCTTTAATATGTGGAGTGAGCAAAAACCTACTTGAAAACATTAAATAAAGAGCAAATGCGTTACAGTAGTTGTAACGATAGGAACCCGCTCACACAATGTCTATACGTTTTCGAGGTAATCTCCCTTGGTTGCCCTTCGTACATTAAATTAGATGGTCTAATTCTCCTCACATTCGACGCGGCATGTCTTGGTCCACCATGATAAACACCCGCATGATGCACTGCTGCACCTCAAGTAGGGCTGTGGGCAGCGGAAAACATTGCATCACATCCTTCATGAGTCTAAAAGTGTCAGATCAGGTGAAAGCGGAGGCCATGCAATACGACCCACACTTCCAGTACCTTTGCAGACATTTGCGAGGTTCGGTGTCAGTATACGAGGCTGTGCAATTTCGTCGAAGACTCATGTAAATATTCTGTGTCCCTGTATATATGGTATGAAAGAAAAAGTGCTACGGGACATGGCTGATAAACTAATTGAAATTGGAAGACACTGTAGAATGGAAATGAATGTGGAAAAAAACAAAAATAATGAGAATTTCAAAAAACCTTTCCCGGTAAAATTATGATAAACCAAAACAACTAGAAAATGTGAAATCTTTTAAATGGGTAGCATGTTAACAAATGATGAAAGATGTATTTGTGAAATTAAAACCAGAATTACCATGGCAAAACCTGCATTCAACACGAAAAGGTCTCATTTTACTAGCACATTGGATTTAAAATTGAGGAAGAAACTAGTAAAATGCTACATTTGGAGCATAGCTTATATGGTGCTGAAACTTGGACGCTTCGGGCAGTAGATCAGAAACACAGGGAAAGTTATGAAATGTGGTGCTGGAGAAGGATGGAGAAGATCAGTTGTAAAGATCGTGTGAGAAACGAAGAAGTATTACTTAGAGTCAAGGAGAAGAGGGATATCCTACATGAAATAAGTAAAGGGAAGGGTAACTGGATTGGGCACATTTTGCGTAGAAACTACCTTCTACAACGGGTTATTGATGGAAAGATGAAAGGGGGGATAGGAGTGACAGAAAGACGACGAAGAAGAAGTAGGAAGCTACTGTATGACCTTAAGGAAAGGAGAGGATACTCTCATTCGAAGGAGGAAGCTCTAGATCGCACTATGTGGAGAGCTCGCTTTGGTAGAGGCTTTGGACCTGTCGTAAGACAGACTACTAAATGAATGAATGAATATATGGTATCAGGTATTGTTGCAACATCATGAGGTGGTAACAAAAGGTGAGGTGAGATAAGTTGCTACCGTTGTGACGTCTGCAGGGTAACCAAGAGATCTTACATTGATCACCCAAAGTAAAACATACAAGTATTTCCTCATAACTTGTGTTTCAATTTTGTAGTTATTTCTACTTTTTTATTATATTTCGCTAAAGTCGTCAAGAAAGTTATGGCCCATTGCTCATTTAATTTGAAAATAAGAAGTAAAGTTGTAGCTAGAAGTTGTAAAACTTTAGACAGAACGCTTCCAGATTTTATACACAGAAACTATATTAAGATATTCTACAAGTTACAGAGACGACAAGAAAGAGGACGCCCTTTAGACAATCGAAAAACCCGATTGGTATAGAACTGGGATCGGAAGAACCAGACAGATCTAATCCTTGCTGGTATGCACGGTGATAGAATTCTTCCTTCCAGATTATCCTAATGGCACCGCGGCTTCTGGACCGCAAGGTGGGGTCAACAATTTCTACCCGTTTTGAGAAAGGATGGATGTTAGACAGAACTTCCTTATGCTCTTCTCCACATTGTATCATGACATTCAACTTGGAAGGCGGATGACTGCTAGCAAGTGTCCCCTAGCGAGAGTAAAGCCATTCATCTTCATCCAAATGTCGATAATCCTATTATCCGTTTTCTTTTCCAGTGCGTGTCTTGCGGTGGTTGTTTTTATTAAATGACGTTTTACGGCGTTTGAAAAAGACCAAGAAACAAAGGGCCAGTTTATGCATAGTTAACTAAAAACTGCGCTCCCAACGAGTTAAGTGAGGGGATGAAAATGTGGAGGCTATATACAGAACTGTCGAAATGTAAGAAGGCTTTTTCAATTATTTTGGTTTCGGATTAGGGACTGTCGGCAACAGTGGCCTTAAAACGTCCAGAACCTCCTTCGCTGTGTCTTTTCAATAGTTGTAATGTCTTTCACTCGCTCTTTTCTCACCCTTGTATAGCCTACGCAAACGGATCATACAACCCGTTTTTAACTGTTACCACTTTTATTGTACCGGGACTGCACATTGGTTTGAAATCCGGGAGTTAGATTACAACGTATGAATGGCATCGGCTTTTAGAACCTTTCTTAGAAAACGTGGAACGTTGCAAAGTTGGCTGTATGTTAGCAGGTGAAACGAATCTTTTTTTTCGGAGTTACGTTGGTTGTAATACACAATGGGCAAATTAAAAACCAAATCACATATTGGCAACAATGATAAATTAAATAATCATATAAGGGCGTATGTACGTGTATATACATAAATATATATACACAGATACACGCGCATATATGCACACATATATATATATATATACACACACACACACATGCTCAGACATAAATACCTACATACCTGCATACACACGCACATACATAAATACATATACACATGCATACATACATACTTACATGCATGCATACATGCGTGCATACACACGACATACATTCATATATGCATACATACTCATACACACACACATACATACATACAAACATACATACATATATGCACCAAAAACAGCGAAATATGCTATTACAAAATATCAAAAAGCGAAATAGAACGACAAGAATCAGAAACAACCACAGCAAAATGGCAACAGCAATGGGACGCCACCGCCAAAGGACTGGTAACCAAGGAATATTTTCCTAATATCAAG
>Ga0123354_10005427_pt1:0-17500 | contig 18525 bp, 10 predicted proteins | sample TergutLab28metaG_2_FD_97872 | JGI IMG/M metagenome (GOLD analysis project Ga0123354, IMG submission 97872) | Labiotermes labralis P4 segment gut microbial communities from Petit-Saut dam, French Guiana - Lab288 P4 | ecosystem: Host-associated > Arthropoda: Insects > Digestive system >...
AAAACCCGGATGTAGAGATCTCTCCATCACGTGCGCGCACAATATATATATATATATATATATATATATATAGTAGGACCTTAAGTTTTCTTGAAGACAACCAGAATTTGGCCAGTAAAAGCCGAAATATGTAGTTCTCTATTATAGTCATTAAAACATCTTAATTTACATAGTTGTGTTTGACTACATATCCTTTTCCAGTCGATCACAGTAAATCAAATTCAGCATGTCTCTGCAAAATTTAATGTAAGTCCTTCTGCCGCACCAAGTATAATTAGAAATCGCGTAGATTCATAGGGCTGTTCCGTGAAGCAAAGGTTTGATCTAGATAAGAAATGTTGCAGCAGTTGGTGCATGTAGTCACGTCTGAAGAAACTTACGTTATATCGATGATTGTGTGATTATTGTAGCAAGTCTTTGGCCTCCGGCCGAAAAGAGAATAGGAAAGTAAAAACGTGACACCTTCTTTAAGACCAATGTTGTCACCGTATAAAGCCATCAATGAACTACATTCTGAGTCACCTCAACACATCTCTTCAACATTCATTTCATTATCACATTTCACATGTGACTAGGTTTCAAAAGTGGGCTCTTAATTTCAAGTTCTCGAAACAGATTTTATAAGTATTTCCCATCTTACCCTGTGTGCCACATACGCTACCAATCTCATCCTCCTTGACTTCATTACCCAAATAGTAACGCAGAACAAAAAACTTTCACATTTGTCGGCAACACATAAGAATTAAACTGTTTTTAATGAAACTGATTAGCTTATCACATAAATTATAATTACATCTAAAATCAAGCACTTTCATTTTTAATTTTGCTTGCATTACACACACATTACATGTATATATAAAAAAAATGGAAACACTGACTTTGTCGAAGGGCAAGTAACTGTTTCTTCACTTATAACAGAACATACACTCACAAAATCTAAGGCAAAACCTTTGAGACAACTGAGATAAAAACGCAAGAAACCCGAGAAGGTAATTAAATACAGCACATAACTTCAGTTTCATCATGATGCAAATTTATTGGACAAAATCATAAGGACCGTAACAGAAAATCCAAACGCTCTTATAATCGCTTCCACACATGTTGGGCTGGTAGTAAATGAAGAAAAATTACGTATGTAAGTTCATGTCTGGACAAGAGAGAGCAGAACAGCAACATAATTAAATAAAATTTAATTATAAATATGTGAAAAATTTAAAACATTTTGAAATGAAACTTCATTCCTAATAAAGACAAACTAAATTCTTGGAATGCTGGAATGCTTCCTTCCATGCAGTCTGCGGTCTTTAGTCTCCACGCAGCCTATTTAAGAACATAAAGACAAAAATATAATTATAATATGCAATTAGAAAATTTGAATCTGTCGTAATGCACTGTTCAGCGTTTTTTGAAAAGCTGGCAGTAAACTGCGAAAGACTCCAGCTGAAGCATTAGGTCTTCCAGGCAAGACATCCCTGTATAGAACGTAAATACTAACCATTTCATCGCGGCACTACTACCAAAGTCACAAACGTCCAAACATGTCACTTCGTAGGCCTAATACGTTCTACATTGCTACTGTATCTTACACCTGCCATGACATAAACAGTTTAAAACAAGGGAAGGAATTTCTCTTGGGGCAGCTGCCGCGTCTGGATTCTGGACACAGTCCAACTTCCTAAATATTATGATGTTGTTAATTTACGTCACAGATCCTTGTTCCGAGAATATATTGTGCTATTTTATCCCCATTCTATGCATAAAATTTAAATCTACATTTCAGTTACATAAAGTAGTGAGTTTATATCATGAGTATATATCTCACATTGATACTTACATTTAAAACACAGAAGCGAATTATTCGCATTGAATAAAACCTACAGTTAGCGCTTACCTCCACGTTTTTAAACTCGCCCGTCGTAGTCATTTCTTATCACGTTCTACCCCATCCACGGTCATACACCTTCTTCCTCCTTTCTCTCAATTTAGGCAGCCTAATAATATTAAGAGTAGGCCGGGTAGCTCAGTCGGTATAGTGACTGACTAGGGGCTGGACGGTCCGGGATCGAATCCCGGTAAGGGGGAGATTTTCCACCCGTCCATACCGGCCCTGGGGCCTACCCAGCCTCCTGCACAATGGGTACCGTGTCTTTCCCGGCGGTAAAGTGCGGCCGGGGCGTGCTGCTCACCACTCACCACCTTATAGTGCTGCGGTCATGGAAGAGTAGAGCTATAACTCTACCCACTCTCTGGGCCACATCGGGCCTGTAACGGGAAAACTTTACCTTTGTTTTTCATAATATTGTAAACAGATTTTAACGTGTGAAGACCCTCGTTAAAGAAGGTAAGTCGAAATTACCTTAACAGTGTTGCGTCCTTTGAATATATTAACTTTAATCAAAATATCGACTTTATTACCTCTGGACCTCCTGCGGTGAAAATAAGAAAAGAAATTTTTTAGAGGTGCAGACAGAGCATAAAACATGTGTGACTTCGAAGAAACAAAATCTGCAGCTCAGGTTTAGCGCATTACTCGCACAGTGGCGGCAGAAAACACCCTGTCGTACGTTTTGTGTGTTAAGACATGACAGCCGTTGAAGAGTCTGGTATTCTGTGAGGCATGGTGGGAAAAATGGCTGGTCAACCGAAAGCGACAAAACAGCTGAGCAAGTAAAAATTTTCATTCGCAGCTCCAGGAAACCGGCAATTCGCAGCAGTTGCAAAATTCATGTCTCGCGTAAAAATTTATCGACATTTATCTCAGTAATTAACCAACTTGATGTACAAAATTTTTGTTTTACAATAACTTTATTTCATGCCTCTACATGTTTCGAGCACATGTGCTCACCATCAGGAAGTCAAAATTGTATACACAGCCTCTGGTATTATCACACATATAGGTGGCCGTCTCGTGCACGAGAAGACAACCTATAGGTGTGATGATACCAGAGGCTGTGTAATGCAATTTTGACCTCCTGGTGATGAGCACATATGCTCGAAACATGTAGAGGCATGAAATAAATCTTATTGTGAAACAAATTTTGTGCATCATTTGGTTAAATACTGAGATAAATATACTGAGATGCACGGTCAGCAAAACGTCAAAATTTATCGACATTTTTGCCAAATAGGCTACATCTGTAGGCGTAGAAAATTCAGATGTCTCAAACAGTTACTTTTGAAGCTAAGGTCTGGTGTAGGATATTCTGTGACGATATGTGGTCTGCCCTTGAAAAAATATTAAAAAAAAAACACGCCGGAACATTTACTATTCAAGTCTTAGGGAAAGTAAAAACAATATACTATATGGGGGAAATGAGAGGCCCAAAATTGTTCTGTAACATGCATGGGTGAGATCCAATATTAATATATTATCTGCTCCAAATTATTGGAAATTCATATTTCGTTCTGTTCCGTTGCGAACATCGACAGGTACTGTTTGCTAGATGTGCTGGGGATTACATGATACAGATATGTTCAGACGAATAGCCTCACAGAGGTGTAGCATTCCGGCAAGCTGGTGCAATGCCCCATTACACTTGGACAAGTAAGATACCTTAGACTGCAGTGCCCATTTTATCCAACTTTGAGGCATTCTCCCTCACCGGATATCACGCTTATGGGCGTTAGTTTGGGTGTCTTTTAAAGGATCATGTATGTCAGCTACCATTCTGAAATAATCTTCAAAACTTTAAGGAGACTTTCAGTGTCGAGATTTCGACGTTTCACACAGTATACTGCAAAAAGTAGCCAATAGCAAGAGACTGATATTCCTGGAATGTCTGCCCATAGCTTGTGACAGCCATATTGGTATAACTTATTGGGACTATTTTCTCCAAAACGTCTTATAGTTACCTACTTTAAAATGTAATCCTTTTTGTCATCTTAACTTATTACAAGCCATCGAAACGGACTAGGTCTGATACAAACTGCATAATTTCTTTTGTCTTTCTGTTCCTTCATTTGCCTTAGGGGCAAAGCATTCTCAGAACTTCGTTCTCTGACATCCCAACTACGCTCTTCCCTTAAGGCGACGTACCCAGCTTCACAGATACAAAACCACGAGCCAATTTATGGGTTTTCATATTTATAACCAGACGTAAACAAAAAAACATTTTGCTGCAAATAAAAGAAATCGTTCGCTTCATTTACTCTTCTCTTAAAGTCTTCGTAAATTTTAGCCGTAATTTATTACCGCCGTTGCCTTGAAATTTTCGACAGTTGTTTTAAAAAACGTAGTAACTAAGGCAGACAGACAGACAGACACAGTGTTCCAAGTAACATAAAGCTCTCTGCTGCCAAATTCTAGGCAGGTCATAAATTCAGCATTTTCAAACTAACGTTGTTTACATTAAAAACCTACAACTAAAAAAATTCATTTATCTCAGTATTTAACCAATTCGATGCACAAAATTTGTTTCATAATAAGTTTTATTTCATGCCTCTACATGTTTCGAGTGCATGTGCTCATCATCAGGAGGTGCATTACACAGCCTCTGGTATCATCACACCTATATGTGTGTGATGATACCAGAGGCTGTGTAATGCAATTTTGACCTCCTGATGATGACCACATGTGCTCGAAAAATGTGGAGGCATGAAATAAAACTTATTATGAAACAAATTTTGTGCATCAAGTTGGTTAAATACTGAGATAAATATACTGAGATGCACGGTCAGCAAAACGTTAAAATTTCATGTATACATGATGTTTGAAATTTTAATATTATAAGTACCGTGCATCGTATGACAGCTTGTAGAGCCTACTTTATATGCACTAAGTGAATTCGTCACACGTTGCCAATTCTCCAACATGTTGCGGCACACCACACGTGCCATCATCAGAAAGTATTTGTAATACATATGAAGTTGTTTCCACACACTAATAATAATTAAAATTTCAGTAACTACGGCTACTTCCAAGAAAACACAATGCTTTTCTAGTACAAAAACCGCTCTTCTAATGCTGCTTAGTTGAATAACAGCCACGTGTTTTGGTAATCACACGGCATCCACAAAAGCGCAGTTCCCGCGAAACACAGAATATTTTATTTTGCTGGAGGTGGTAACTAGGCTGTAGTTATCGCTGTAGTTGTGAAGAGTGCGGAGCCATTATTCCTTACTCAGACTACAGAGACTCTCAGTGTTCATCACAGATTAAAGCAACATACAAGTGATGTAGAATTTAAATGCTCTGTGGTTTTATGATAATCCGGGGTTAGACGAAACTTCTAACAGAACGCTACAGCAGTCAGGCTAACAGCGACTCGGAGGAAAATATCATCTGTCCAGGCAGTCTAACTGTGGTGTTATCATGTTGCCCCCTCCCTCCATGGAGCAACAGCTCTTAGTGAGCCAGGGTCTCCCCATTATCGAGGCTTCGCGATCACACTCAGACACACTACACACGGTAGAACTCCTCCAAACGACGGATCAGCCCGACGTAGGAATATCTACATGACTACACACAACACTCGCAAGAGACAGAACTCCATACCCCCGGCGGGATTCGAACCCACAATCCCAGCAAGCGAGATGCCGAAGGCGCAAGCCTTAGATGGCGCGTACAATCGGATATTTCAATGTTTTCACAATATCCTAATTTCTTCACACTTCATGTCTGAAACACAGCTTCTTTGCTACAAATATGTAAAATAAATGCACAATGTGAATGGTGTGTCTGACCACCTGTCAACTTGCCATTTGTGACATTTCAGCTCCAAAACTAATAAATTAACGAACTCCAAGGAGTAGGAAAAGTTCTTCGGCTCTCAAAACTCCCGGCATTTTATGGAACACTAACTTTCAGTACTCTATACACAACAACCAGCCACTAGTTCTATTTTGAGCCAGATGAATCCAGTAAACACCCTGCTATCCCACCTAGCTAAGATCCATTCTAATATTACATTGTTATCTATGTCTAGGTCTTCCACGTTGCATAATTTCTTCAGATTTCTTCACCAAAAACCCGTATGAATTTATCTTCCTCCCATACGTGCCACAGGTCAATCCATCTCTTTTTCCATGTTTTGGTCACCTTAATAATCACCTCTGCAAATTCGAGACGAATTTCTATAAAGTGGTGCATGTGAGTAGTAGAGCACGTTTGAAACGTGATGGCACACGCGCAGAAACCAGATTTGGTCTTTCGGCGAAACGGACGAATCCATTTAAATTGGCGGAGGGGTCAGTTCAGTCGACTACTGGCAGCCGAGGTGTGCGCATCAGCGGTAGTAATGCTGGATACACCATGTTCTGACGTAGAGTACAAGAGTACTGGCTACCCACTCCACTCGCATGTTTCCCCTTCACTTCCCCTACCGTGCGTCACCGTGTGCCATCAGGTTTCAACTGAGCTCTACCATGAATCGAATGCAACGTACGTTTATAATTACATTTCATGACCGGTAAAACTCATCAGAAAACATTCGTATCTAAATTTTCAGCAGAATATACAGAAACCTCCTCAAGGGTCGATAATTTCGCGGCGGTGATATTATCGTGTTTTTTTTACACCATACCACAGTGCAACTTTAAAGGTGATCAGTTTTTTTGGACAATCCCAGTTGTCTCAATCGCCAGCGGATGTCATTTCAGTGTTAAAGAAGGAATCAGCAACTTCACTCCGAAGCGCCACTGATCGACTACAAAACTACACGGTACGCCTTCAAACAAGACCACAATCTTAAAAGAAAAGGCGCTGGCAAGTATCTACAGACTACACCTTAACCTCACAGAGAGGACCACAACCTTAAAAGGAAACGCGCTCCTCAGCACCTACCAAACTGTACGGTGACCTCACACAAATGGCCACAGTTTTAAATGGAACAGCGATTTCAGCAACATTAACCACGTGGCAAGTACATTTATTAATAATGCTTAGTACCCGCAAAAAAGGAAAATCGAAAATATTTCTTTATGAATTTTCAGCATAATTTTACATTTTTGTGACATTACATGCTGAGGGTTTATAGAGCTCTTCAAAAAATGATGACGTTCATTCAGGATGGGGAAGGTTCTTAATCTATTTTCTAATCTTCTCGATTTCAAAGGCTCTGTCTTTCACTGTACTTCGCAGCAGTAGGGTGAGTGGCTGAGTTGCTTCCCATTATCTACTACTCTTGCTGAACCGTATTTTTTACTTTATTCCTTCTGTCGAGCTCCGGCAGTACCAAATAAGATTAATAAAACATTCTTCAGTAATAGATGTAAATAACTCAGACGCCACAGCTGTTCACTCTAAAACATGGCAACAAAATATTCACCCAACTTCTCTACAGTTTTTAATTTCTCTTAAAATTACGGGATGGAATCAATCAAAATCTGCATAGTGCGAAGTTAAGTGAAGCCCACTCTATGAAACTATTGGCACAGCGAATCATCGACGGGGACTAAAAGCATATGAAAAATGACAAATTTGTACCAAAATTCTCTGCTCTATATTAGATGGTAAAGTTTCGAACTTCTTATTTGACTCACCTACGTGCATTATGTCAACGTGTCTGCTTGTATATTGCACAATTTAAAAATTTTCATCCTTCATTAGACTTCGCCCCTTGAATATGTGTCAAATACACATTCCTAGAACCTTGGGCAGGAACACCCGGTGACGGAACGCAATATCCCATCAGAACGGAGCTCTCACCTGCATCGCTTCCAAAGTCCGTAAACTTGACTATTAGTTTCTCCAGAACGAATTTACGGGTCGGCTGAGACACACCGTTTCAAAGGACTTCCAAAGTTCCATCTGACAATGATGCAAGTAATTGAATAAACTTCGAAGAGGTGTGAAGTTTTAAACAAAGAAGACTTGAATAAAAGCAGGATTGTTTTCAAGACTCTCAACTGAAAGAAATAGAATTTATAGCACAGAAATGTCTTTAATATCTCGACAGATCTCCATCAAATAAATGTATAATTAATAACAAATAAGAATAACTTGAAACTGAAAGAAGAGGCACTGGAAGGCAGTGTGGAGAACTGGCACTGTAAAATGATGTGGGACTATCGTAAGGCAGAATACGAAATGATTAAAGGATACCTTCTAGCTTTGTATAAAATAGACATGGTGCGTCACTGATGACGTAGGACGGTGGCGCTTTTCCGCTTAAGAACCTGAGATAACATTTAGCAGAACTATAATGGGATAATCTTGTGTTAATGTGATTAATTCCTGTTGTGTTTATAGTATAAGAATAAAGCAGCTTCTAATCAGTCAAACACTACATATATCCCTCAGAAGATAAAAAAACATCACACGTTTCAACTGAAGTAAAGCGCCATCATCTGGCTGCACCCAAACGAAAGTAAAAAGTCACACTTTCAACTGCAATTTACTAGCCCGAGATCTCGAACTTCATAATGTTATGATTCCTTTTAGTGCAGCTTGATTATAGCTATTTATTTTAGCCGAAACGTGGAGCCTTTTTTGTAAACTTATCATAAATATATGTTGTGCGACCGATTAGATGTTGTTCCATTCAGGCATACTTCTATGTAGTGTCATGTGAAAAATCATATTAATCAAATATTAATTAATTAGCAATTAAAAACAAACAAATGACTTCTGGTTGTACTGCTAATTGACATGCTATGTAACAAGAAAAACTGCACCTTTCATTCCAGTATAAGAAATAAAATCAGCTGAAGTAAAGCGGCATTATTTCATCGGGTGGAAATAAATTTGCTTCTGCACCTAATGAAAGTCATATTATTCAAAATGGTAGAAAATAATTCGTAGAATTTATTAACATTATATTCAAGAAGTGCCGATTGCAGAAGCCTTAGGGTACATAATAATACTCTTACAGTGGCATAGAGATTATGTTCTATCACAGCATCTAACGGTGTATAGAGTTTCAAAAGTTACTAAATTTTCTGGCAATAAGAAACACCAAACTTTCACAATGTTTGGTGAAGCAGCAAAGCAAACCTGCCAAATTGTATGAAACTGCAACATCACGAACTGGTATCCCGTCGACTTCTCCTATTTAGTGCGATAAGGAAACACTTCACTTGTTTGCTTTTTTATATAGAATATTGTATTGACTTCTTATTCCAAAATATACACATTTTCAAGGCACCAGCCTACACTAGGCAACTTTATCTCCCTCATGCAGACCAGAAATATGATTCCATATAGTAGCTACGTAAACATGATTAAGGTCCATGTTATTGCATTATCAATTCTCAAGCATCTCCATACAACTTTATTACCTTGGATACACGATTCTTATTAAGACAATCAATTCCTGAAGAATTAAACTTTGTGCACGCGAAACGGCCTGTAGAACGCACGTAACTACACAAAGTTTGCTAATTAAATATTTTAGATCAGTTGTGACTTGCTTTTGCAAAAATATTCACAAACAAAAAACTTATTTAACATTTACCACCTTTCCCTCCATAAATGCGAGAAATAACATAGGCAATAAGAGGCAGAAATAGTGCATGACCTATTTTAAAGTATCTTTCCAGTACACGCATATAAGTTCTCATCTTTACCATAAGTACTCTCAATTATCATGACCAATGTCCTGACCGAGTTTCGGAAACGGGCCTCCAGAAAAAAAGGCAGAAGGTTAATCACAGAAACGCGACGTCCACCGTTCTGTTACGAATTTACCTTGAAACCCTCATATGCCTTGATTCTTCTTTACAGTTTCACTGGAATATTTGAGCTGATACACGGTATCTACGATGTAGCAGATGGTGATAAAGCTAAGTATATGAATAAATAAAAGGTTTCTAACAAATAATTATATATATCATTATACAGGAGTTCTAATAGATGCTGATATAGTTAAGTATGTGATATGATAGAAGCTTCTAACATGCTGATATAGTTAAGAACACGATCTGAAATAAGGCTTGTAACAGATGCTGATACTGTTAGGTAGATGAACTGATATAAGCCTTGTAACATTCTGATATAGCTAAATATATGAACTGATACAATGCTTTGAACAGATGCTGATATAGTTAAGTATATGAACTGATACAAGGTTTCTAACATGTACATGAACTGATACGAGGCTTACAACATGCTAAGTATATGATGTGATACAAGATTTCTAACAGATGCTGATATAGTTAGGTGTATGAACTGATACATGTCCTCGAACAAAGGCTGGCGTAGCTTAAGTACATGAGCTGATACAAGGCTTCTAATAGACGCTGATACAGAGTTGTAGATACGAACTGATAAACGGCTTCTAACAGATGGTGATATAGCTAAGTCAACAGCATAAATATTGTGTTTATAGAGAAGAATAAGACAAAATCACACTATTTTCACTTTCAAAATATTTCTGTTTATTTTAGAATCACACTCATCTGAAAGATGACACTACTTTCTCACTTACGGTAAGGCCATTAACTCATATACTGTATATTGATCAAACTATGCTGATACAAACACTGCCAAATTATTCATTTCCAAACTCCCCCCCCCCCATATTCCTACATATCCATTGTTCTTGTCGCTGGTCTATATTCACTTCTTTATGACATCATTTCCTTGGATGTTGTCTGCTCTTCATTTTTTTGGGTACACAGTACCTTATAGCATCAGCAGGCTTCATGCTCTGATGTCTGTTCCAGCATAACCGTTTTTCAAACAGGATCTGGATGTCTTCTCTATAACGTCAACTTTTTACTCTTACAGCTTTATTGTTCTTGTCTCTGTCCATCCTGGATGCATCTATCTACCTGTGTAATTGACATTTGGTACTATATGCATTAAAATAAGACTCACTTGGGTGTGCAAATTGGTATCTCACATTAAGAGAAGAACAAAGTCTGAAGGAATTTCAAAAATAAGGTGCTGAAGAAGGTATCTTGGGCCAAGAGGAAATGACCGACACCAGACTGGAGAAAACTGCATACTGGTGAACGTCATAATTTGTACTCCTCGCAAACTACTATTCGGGATTAGATCAAGGAGGATGAGATGGGCTGGACAATTAGCATATAAGGGCAGGAAAACGAGTACAGGATTTCGGCGGGAAAGCGTGAAGGAACGAGAAATGATTGAAGGTAATTTTAAAATGAATCTTAAAGAAATGGAATGCGAGAGGATGGACTACATTTTGTGGGAGGCTACTGATATCAGCGCACTAATTGCTAAAATTCAAGAATACACCAACAAATGCACTATTTACAATGTAAAGTTTTTTATAATTAAAACACTAGAACTCCGACATGCATCGACCCTTTCTTATGGGTCATCCTCAGGGAGGGTACAATAGTATTTCTAACAAAAGGGGATTATAAATAAATAAAATAGGTCAAAATTGTACAAAAATCATTTGTTGTCTTGATGTTGGTACAGTATTGTAATATTTACGAAATAATATTAAATAACAACAAATAATAATAAACAGTAATATTTTATAAATATGAGCAGTTACACGATAGTTATCTGTACATACCAAGTCTTCGGAGCAGCTTATGTACGTTCCGATTGTACGTAGCGTACTAAAGTGAAAGTACAGTTTACCGTTATGAAGGTTTAAGTCATGTGGTAGTGCTACGTTATTGAAGGTCGTAAATGAATTCAAATAGGGGATTACGTTCTCCAGGATATTTTTCGGCTATAAGTTTGTTAGGGAAACTGTTGTTGTACGTAAAATTGCGCGAGGTTGTTCATATAGCGGCCATTATTGATATTCAGTAGAAGAGTCATGGTATCAGATTCATGTACATTTTGTAAAATATGCGAAGCATATGAACGCTGCGGATTGTTTGCAGTAATTGTGTTTTAGGCTGCGTCATGTTGGACTATAGTCATCTGCCTCAAGTTGAGAACTTATCACGCCCTCTTTTGAGAACAGTAATGGAACTTCGGATTGCATAAAATGAGGGAAATTCCTTGATTAAGAAACCCTTTGACTTTGCAAGAAAGGATCTACTCAAAGCAGTTATATTGTTAGCAATAAATCAACATAATTTAAATCACTGGGAGTATCAAAAGACCCACATTCACCAAGGTGTGTTTAAATTACAAGCAATGTAAAGCTTGCGAAATGATTCAGTAACGTACACAAACCATCAGAAGCCTGAGGAAGCGCACACACTTTAGCTTCAGATGGGTTTTGAAATGAATCTGATGATCCGAACGGGTTTTCCTTAAGGATCACGTAAAGCAGATTGACAGCATATGACGGTTCGTGCGCTGTGTAGCAACATACGAACGAGTACCTGAACAGAAGAGACAGTTTTGTAGAGCAAAGCGTAGTTGGTGGTACAAAGTTAAAATATGTCTTCAAAAAGTAGGGTGTGATGTTGACTGTATTGAAATGCCTCAGAACAGAACTCGGTGACAAGCGCTTGTGAATGCGTGCTTCATAGAAGCTTCTCCAGCCAGATACAACCATTCACTAGTCTGCTGGTGACCGTCGACCCGGGCAGGCCAGGCACATTCATGCGCGTGGTTGGAGGGGAAAACCGGATAATGTGTGTATGTACACGATACTGCAGTTTTAGTGCTCCGCGAGTCTTTACATTGTTAACATCGAAACCTCAAACACTCTTGTCTTTTACATATATATATATATGTGTGTGTGTGTGTGTGTGTGTGTGTGTGTATATATATATCTTCTTTCGTGAGGCTAAATTCTGTGCAGTTCGTCTCATGACATCCCGTTCCGCTTCGTGCAACTCCAGTCAGGTTAGTAAGGTCACGTACCATGTGGTGGAGGTCCATGGAAATTCCACGTGGGAGTGTGAAAGGACCGACATTCCTAAAGTGTATAAAGATGTTCGTGGCTGTTGTATATTAAGTTAAGAAGGAGGCAATCTACAAATAACCTAGCACTGAGGCACATTCTTGCAACCATTTTTGCAGTGAAAAAGCAATAAATATTACATATTATGAGTAGATATGCACCATAAAATGAACATGAGCCGTATTTTCAACTGTGGCCCGTCCGGATGTAAAACACGTTTCCACATTATCTCATAAACGGAACAGTTTTTGAAAAATAAACGTTATTGAACATAGAATATGTGTGTCAGTTTTCTTCACAATTCTGTCTGAAATATTTTTCATTCTAAGAATTATTCAGCGATACATAATCACAAACGTACTTAAGTCCTCAAGTGAAGTACCCTTTTTCTTTTCGTATTTTAATAAAACTTTAATTTTCTTCACAGATTTTCGAAAAATACTAAAATATTAAATATAATGAAAATTGTTCCAGGGGGAGTCGAGTTTTTCCATACTGACAGAGGGAGAGATATGAAGAAGCTAATAGTCACTCTTCACAATTTTGCGAACGCCCCCCCAAAATTTAACATAATACATGCTTCAGTGGCGTCCAAGATAGCTTATTCAATATAGTGACCAAGGAATGGGATGGGCAACCGACGTACCGTGCCTCGATTTCCAGCAGGAACGAGAGGTTTTTCTCTTTCCCGGAGCCTCCTATTCAATGGGAACCAGATAGCTGAATATTCACCCCCTCTGATGGCGAAATCAAGAAAGAGTGGAGCTGTACTTCCACTCCCCTTATGCTTTCAATGCATAAACAGAACAACTTCACAGTTCTACGTCTTCTTACAATGGCGGTGACAGTCTTATCTTTGAACGGCTGTCTGCGTCACAGAAATATACAAAAAAGTGTTTGTAGCTACTTAAGTATAAATATTTGATCAGTAACTTTCTTAACCCGATGATAATAATTCCAAAAGTTACCAACAATTCTTGATTATATCAAAGAAAATGTTTAATTTTTATTATTTTAAGACAATTTAATTACTTTCTTGCCACTATTATTATTATCATTATTATATCATAAACCTGCCGGCTCTTTTAGTCAGTCCGTTGATAAATCAGTAAATTATATTATTATTATTACCTTTGCGCATAAACAATAGTCAGCATGGCTATGTATTTCAACAACAATCTGAGAATTCCGTTGCTTATTGACCTGTTCCTCCTGGGTGTTTGTTAATCCAGCTTTTCAACTTGTTCTCGAGACCGCTAAGTAGCCTAGACACCCACGTTGTGATGCTGATCACTGCACCTATTGTGTTGATTTCAAAAATACCAACAAAGCTGAATATTTTAATTACATTCACCGCTGGAGTAACGGCTTTGCTCAGCGGTATCCACGCACCGAGAGTATGAATGCAAAGGGCACGGTCATGAAGTCAAGTTTTGGTCTCTAAAGCATGTAATGCCTCACGCAACAAAATTTTCCACTTCGTTGATGAATGGGCAAAACTAGCAGGTAAAATGAAAGTAAATTTAAGTAAAAGGCAGAGAAATGGAATCAAGGAAAAATCTCATTATTCTTACTAACTAAATTACAATTTTCATGTAAGTATTTATGCCTATACAAAACACTCGCCGATTACTTGGAAAGAATTCATACTGAAATTCAAGGATCCCCCACCTCCCTTTCAGCCAGGCTTCTTTCTCACTTAATCTTTCCCCATTACAAATATCCCACTGTTTATATTTACTTTTCTTCTGTAAATGCGGAGATTAATTGTATATATAATTGAATGCAGTTTAAATTTTGGGTCGCATAAACTACGATCATTTACACTCATTTTCAAGAAGCAGTTAGATTTACATCAGCGCTGCTGACCACACAGTCTTTAAAGAATGATTTCACATTAATTATGCGTGTTTACTACAAAATATTTCATAACGTTAAATTCTTAACTCTTTGCATGACGAAGAAAACGAAGTTACAAACACAATGGAGGGTGTCACCCCTTCTGGGGCTACGTTTTGTAATCCAGCACATACAAAATGGGAAAGTCTTCTGGTTCCTCTGCCCAATTCGCTTTGTTCTGTAGGCCTACGATATTTTGTTTTGTTAGCTGGGGGATAATATTCTCAATTTTTGTGTCTATCACTCCAATTTTAGATCCATGGTTTATTGAGTCACGAACAAAAATATAACTGTACTTTATTTATCACAAACATAATACAAACATAACTTCTTGCTTTCTTTCTTTTTATTTATGTCCCGGAATCTACAGACAGACGCCAATGGAATGCTCCCTGATAAGATTGCTGCAGATACCCCTCTTAATTTTTTAATTAATTCCCTTTATATTGAGGATTTCGTACAAGCACTCGACGCTAAATCATGTTATTTCCTACCTCCATCATTAATCAATAGCAACTCAGATCGTGGGCGAGAATTCCGAGTATGGGAAATTGAGAGTACGCTGTATCAGGATACAAGTGATCCTTCCTCCTAGTGTCAGAACCTCGAATCACAGAAAGTGAGGCGTCTTTTCCACCGCTGCAGCTCTACCAGAAACACTTCTGTGTGTGTGCGTGCGTGCGTGTGTGTGTCTGTGTGTCTGTGTGTGTGTGTGTGTGTGTGTCACTATAATACGAAGCCACGCTTTTAAATTTCACTGTTCCAAGTTACAAACACATATATAAATTCAACAAAAATAATTACAAACTCCAGACTAAATATGCAGTCCTGCGTCAGTCCTCTCTTTCCTACATATTCAGCAAAACAAATATTGAAAACAGACATCATAACATTTGCTTTCAAAGACAAAAGGGCCATTGCACAACAGAGTGGTCGTTACGAATTCAATTACAGAAGAATCTTCATGCAGCATCTACTTTGGGAGAAACATTTCTTGTGCGACTGATCAAAATGCAGGACACAAAATATTTTGGTATTAGGAAGATAGGCATCGACAAACAGACCTCTAGCATGACCATTACGGGAAAGAAAAAGTTGAAAATTTATCAAGTGACGGCATGTCCCGAATTTTAAATATAAAAGAATTTTGGGGTAAAGAAATTACTTACTCCGCAAAACACAGCCTCTGTTTTGTAAATGATATCCTAATAGAAGAGAGTTAGGGAACATTCAAAGCAATGTAAACTTAATTTTTCAATATAGTGTCAAACCCTTTACCAGATCAGAAAACAATGACGAAACAAAACGGAAATTTTCATTTAAAAGAAGTTTTACTCCACTTATTAAACTTTTCAAAGTAAAGAATATGACTCTGCTTACTTTGAAGTAAACTACGTTTCAAGTCTCTCTCTCTCTCTCCAAATTCTAACGCTCTTGTAAAAGAGTAAGGGAAGATATGACAAGAGATCAAATAAATACGTATTGTATCATACTTTAAAGCATGAGAATTAATAAGAATTCTTAAATGCCCGAATTTCTTCCCATTTTCTTCGACTGCTGTGAAAGTAACTGACAATTGGTATGTCTTAGTAATGACAATTTACCTAAGATATTTTGTTTTGCGTGTAAAATTTGTCTCCATGTCTGATACGTAAAGCTTACTATCTCGTTACTGACAATGAATGCTCAGAAATGACTGCGGTGGCACATTAAACCCTTTTCATAAAATGAGTAAAACATAGATAAAATTCTTCAGAAATATTATCTGCTTCATACCAAAGAACTTCTGAAACTGCTTAACATTCCATATTGAGTTACACAAGAGTAGATTTCCACCAGAAGTATTTCAGCCAGTAAGCCATTCTAATCATGGCTATATCAATTGCACAAATTCACGAGGGGCATATTCCTATTTACTGCACTTTTTATGTCCTTCGTGTAGGACTAAAAATTACGAAAATGCCATCAACTGTGCTGGAAAGTGATTAGCACAGAAGGCTTCTGGAAATTCATCTCTCACTCTTTAATTTTCAAAGAAGAAAACTTGTTAATAATAATAATAATTATTATTATTATTATTATTACCAGCCGTTAGTGGTCCAATGTGGAGTTAACCTCGACAGCGCGTTTCCTTGCATCAGATCCAATGTCAAGCTCGAATCGACACGGTGTTTCACAGAGCTTTTTTGTTGGTTTTCACAAGTTTCTGTTATCCAATGGCCAATTTTAATATTCAAAGATGAGAGATCTCCTCTAAAATTAATTTGAACCAAGCTGTTGAAATCCACGATAACAATTTGAAGTTAAAAAGCTTATACTGTGATGCGGTATTAACAAGGACACTTCTCTCACATTTTAAGAACTTGAAAAATGCGGCTTAATCTTAGACTCGTAAGCATGTAGCTCAGTATCCACGCCATAAAACTAAATTAGAACAACGTTACGCCATACATTCTCGTTCGCAGCCTTCAAGAAAGAAAGAGGAACGCGATTTATTACCGATTATTTTTGGTAACCGTCAACGACAAGCACATTACCGGTTCTCGTAAGCTTACGGAAATGACAGCCAGCGAGACATGTTTGATCGTCGCGTTGATGAAGAATCTCCTGTTTGACACAGAATGCCATAATCTCTAAGTCACATGAAATAGCGATGTACTATTTTGCACAACAACACCGAGCATAGCCACGCTATATCTTTCACATCGTTTGAACCAAGCTTCCAGTGTGTCTTTCACAGGATCTGACGTCTGTGTGTGCTCAATCATATGTTTTTGCAAATATAAACACACATTAAAATATGCTGCAATATAAGAGCCTCTGAAATCAAGATTACAACAGGATTATCGAGAGCTGACTGGTGGACATTAGTT
>Ga0123354_10005428_pt1:0-17500 | contig 18525 bp, 11 predicted proteins | sample TergutLab28metaG_2_FD_97872 | JGI IMG/M metagenome (GOLD analysis project Ga0123354, IMG submission 97872) | Labiotermes labralis P4 segment gut microbial communities from Petit-Saut dam, French Guiana - Lab288 P4 | ecosystem: Host-associated > Arthropoda: Insects > Digestive system >...
GTTACTGAGACCTCTGGCAGGCTACACCCTTTATGACCACAAAACAAATGACTACATACGCCGCGAACTACGGATTACAGGCATACTAGACAAGATAGATGAATACAGACGGAACTGGCTTTCTCACTTGCAAAGAATGCCACAAAACCGAATCCCTTTGAAATCATACTACTGCAGACCACAAGGAAGGAGAACACGGATCAAAGGGTCCAATCCTTGATGTTTATGATGATGATGATGATGACGATGATGATGATATAGATATGTTAACAATTCGTTAAATTACTCAAGACACATGACAGTAAGAAAGGAGATAACACACTTCTACCTTTATCTCACACTTAATACGAGCTGCTATCAAATCTCCTTCTAGCCGTACAGCAACGTACAGATCTGCTACAACGGCAAACCTATCATTAGGCTTTACAGACCATCAGAACAATTAAAGAGCCATTGGGCGAACAAAAATATGCGTGACTAAAGAGCAGGTGTTATAGCAATGCTTCTACAAACATTATTTAGCGGCTTAAAGGCCACAACATGACATGTGCCTTGAGATCTCCACACAAGAGTGTATCGAGAACTCAGACTTAGTCCTATCCTAGTGCATAAGATGTGTGCAATAAATTAGGGCTCTACAATTACTTCCCTTGAAAAAGAACTCTTGCCTCTTCAGAAATTGTTCCTTTCAGTCTCTCAAAACTTGTAACTTGTCCTGTACCTGAAAAACGCATGGTCACAACACCAAAAGAATTCATGAGAATACTTACTCCTCTAGTTCCTTCATATGGCGCAACTGCCCAACTCGGGCTTAGGCCGCCTCATTATTGAGGTTTCTAGATCACACACAATTAGACAAACACACACATCCGGTACGACTCCTCTGAACGAGTGATCAGCTCGTTGCAGAGACAGATACCTACGCGCACGCACACACGCACACACACACGCACACACACACACACACAAACAGAACAGACCAACATCCTTGCCCTCAGCGGGATTCGAACACGCGACCCCAACATTCGAGCGGCCAGACATACGCTGTAGACCGCACGGCAACCTAGATGCTCCCACTCCCCACTCCCCATCCTCCACCCTCTAGTTTTATTCTTAAATTCTTTCCTTCGTAAACACCACTACGGGAACTCTGAGAAATAAATATTTCCTTTTGATTACTTGTTAATATCTCAGAACAGATGCCTCTGAAGCTCGGGATTAAAATCCAAACATACGTAAGGTGTAGGATGTGCGGTACAAAAAAGCGACACTGTTGCACACTTTCATCCTGACTATATGTGTTGTCTGTTCGTATTAATCATTCCGCCTTCCTTCAGGTGTGAACTAGCTATCCTTCCGATGCGACTTGTGGCTGCACTCACAGAATAGGCCTGCACTATACAGACAACTCAGCTGTTTATAGACGACTAAGTTTATATTTCCCGTAAATGCTATGCTGTGATACAAAACCACAACGATAATATCATCCTTTGAAAGTATGGCCAATGTAAAATATCTTTATAGGGAGACCCAATGGCCGCGCGCTCTAAGGCGTGGGACTGCGGCCACTCGCATGCTGGAATCGCGGGTTCTAATACCGCCGGGGGCATGACTGTCGCTGTGAATGTGTGTGTATGTGTGTTGTAAGGTAGAGGTTTCTGTGACGGACCGATCACTCTTCCAGAGGAGTCCACCAAGTGCGTGCGTGTGTGTGTGTGTGTGTCATTAAGTGTGATCGGGTACAACTGTAACCCTCTACGCATAAACGGAGTAAGTGGGAGTCAGACTAAGAAAGAAAGAAAAAATGAATGAATGAAATGTGTGTGGAGGATCATGTGTTTGTTATCGATACAGATATCTACATAAAGATAAAGCAATCCCTGTAGAGAGTTATTATAGACCCAGAGAGTTCCAGGAGGTTGAGGCTTCAATATTTCAAGACATTCGATACATGAAGGTGGTAAGGTTACCCCCCCAGTAAATATTCCTGGTACTCATTTCTGTTAGAGGATGAGTTGACCCCAGGGCAATAGTGCGTCCGGAAGGATTATGTCGATGAACAATTCCAGTGACACCCGCGACCTACTGGATTGTAGCGCAGTGCCTCAACCAACTACGCCAAAGCGTGACCCCAGATAATCGATAGATCGATAATATTGAATTTTACTATCTTAAGGAAATCTGTGTTTACAACGGTCAGAGAATCTGGTGGTTTCTTTCTTTTTGGGGGAGGGGGATTATTTACTGAAGCCTTCGGGACATAGATTATGTTGTATCTACTGCAGATGCAATTAACAGAAACATGATTCACATATGGAATAATAACTGCCATGGGAAAACCCACATACTCGGACAAGATCCTGTCCCCGTGTCACGTTATCCACTACGAATCCCAAATAGGCTACCCTAGGCCCTAATGCGAAGCTCCGAGTTGAGAAGCCGACGACTGAATCAGGAAGCGATGGCCTAGGGAATGTGGTAAAATCATGTTTAACCTATTTTTCTTTTCACTCGCCACATTTTTAAATCATTATGATGGACAGACACCGTTGGGGGGGGGGGAATTGTAGGTTTTATTGAAATCGCTCTCTTGGGTCCAATTTTTAAATGACAATGTAGAGGCGGACGTTAGCCTGAATTAACCTCGTACTGGATTCATACAGGTGACAGTTGGAACAGCATAAAACGAGCCGCTACCACTTCTTCTCACTCAGTTCTCAGTACTTGATCCAGAGCTAATTGTCTCACTCGGTGCCAACTGTAAAACCCATTCAGTTAAGAAAGCGATGTTAATTATACACAAAACTCAACTGCCGATTTTTCTGAAAATGAGGCCTAATTCATAATTTTCACAGGAACATAATTGCATGGGCATGGCCTATCCTTCACGTAGATTTCGTTTTCCATTTCTCGCATATTTACTTACATCCCAGAAGCACCATTATTCTCTCGGGTGTCACTGTCAATGATTTTGTGATTCCTTAAGCACTAGAGAGCAGCTGCTGCGTGGAAATATATAGCAGAGAAATTAAGCTTCCCTGAGGCTTCGTGATTGTGTGGCAGTACGATTAGCGTAATAACTGTAACATTAGTCTTAATCTGAAGTGCGCATCATTATCTTTGGACGTAATGTCTGCAGATTACAAATAATGGTCAGTAGGCTCTTTTGATTTGGGCTGGTTTCGTTCCGTAGCGTCATGTTGCATGTAGGGCGCAGTGTAATTGTCTAGGTGAAGTAGTTTAGATATAATTTAAACACCGAACATCTGTTACCTCATTTGTGGGCACGTACAAGGATAATTATCCAAGTTCACTAATTGTAACAGGTCGAAGCTTATCAGATAATTGGTTCCAAGAACAGGTTTTCATAAGTCTTTCTGAGGTGCGAAGAGCAGTGTAAGTAACTCCACACACACAGACGCCGGCGTGTAGTTCTCATACATCTTAAATAATCAGACACACATAATCAATGTCATATTTTTGCCGGTTCTTGTGTTTTTGTCCATTTATTCCCAGGAATTTCCATTATCAAGACGTGAGTACGGAAATTTCATTAACATAACAAAGTAGATTTTACGACTTGTTTTTCATTCTAGGCTAAGGAGGTGCTGCTAACGATTTAAAAATCACGCCTCCAAGAGCTCACTGTGTACAGTCAGCTTGTTGTAGAAATGATGCACATTAAAGTGCCGAAGTATACAAATCAACAGCAAATGTATGTACCTACTATCTTCGGCAACTCAAGACCATAGATCGTGGGCTCGAAACCCAGTTGGGTATATATATGTGTATCTATGAGCTTGTTTTGAAGGCTACATTACGGGGTGTAGATACGGGACTTGCAGCATGATGATTCCCCCTACCTAATGAGAAACCAATACGTAGAAATTCACAGGACAAAAGACAATGGACCGCACTAGCTTGTTAGTGCCACCGAATGTGAAACTGGCAAGTGCTTTGTATTCAGGATCGAATTTAACTGTGTCTGTGAGTACCAGGATCACCTGAAGCGAATACGTTAAGTCCAGTTATGCTGTCATCTCTGGTGGTATTAACGGAGCATGTTCCCGCCTACATACTTCGTCTCGCTGCGATATACTGTTCCCTGTAATTACGCTGACCGACCGACAGAGCGCTCTAGTAAAAGCACAAGGTAGGTGTTACTAATGTGCAAGTTAGGATATGAGTATCTCGCTGACAGTGCAATCAACAGACATACAGACAACATATCAGAAGAAGAGTCTGAGAAAACAGTCACGAAGAAAAAGAAAGTTAGCTCACAAGGGCACTACACTGTTCATTGCTGCAAAATTTAACATTTCACCAGTTACTCCTACATAACACGAGGAAAATTCGAGAAGTATTATTTAAATAGTGTTATTATTATCCATATGTTCAATAAATAAATTCTTCCTTTTCGGTTTTTCGTTAAATATTATGTCCTACATCGACGCGTACGTCTCTTGGTTGTCTCAAATACAGATTATTTGCGATGTTAGTTCTAGCGTGTTCCTTTGACAATTAAACACTCTAGAGTGTTCTGGATACAATTAAACTGGTGTAATAAATAATATATATACCTTTACAACCTCAATGAATGATCAGGTTAACTCAGTGCCTCCTGTATTATGCATCCACAAATAGGTTACGGGAGTGCAACCAACCACAAAGCGGAATACAAATTCTTGCGCCCAACATGTTTTCAGTCGAGTCCAGCACGTCTTTACGAATTGATAGGTCAGTGGAAAAGATTATCTGAGAGAACGGTAACTATACTACAGAACTGTCAAAATATATGAAAGAGCATTACATTAGTTTTAAAGATAATAACAGCCCTGAAGCCCACAAAGTGCAGCTATTGGATAACAGCAAGGCAACAGGCTGTTACAGTAATGGTAAGTCTGTAGCCAATTTACCGAAGTTCTATACATTCACCTCCAATCAAACCCAGTAATTCCTGCACTTATCAGACAGCTTATCTGGGAGCGGTGTAATATATTGTAAGTGGTGTGACGTGGCGTGGAGTCGAGAAGGGTGGGGTTAAATAGAGCAGCAACTTCAATGTCGCTTCTTTCACTGGCACCATGATGTGCCAGAGCTATAATGAGGCTCGTAACTATGATAAGATTATTTCAAACGACCAATATCTTTAAAGTGTAAAGCACATTGTAGCCGAACAACGAGTTCGATTCTCAGCCTGATCAGCTCTCTACGAGGGAAAGGAAAACTTTTATTTTTCATTTTTTGTTTTTGTGTTCGCACCCTAAATGGGGAAGAATTTCTGACCCTCATTTCTCCCCGTATTTCACCATGTCCATTCGGTCGTGACAGCTTTGAAATTTATTGTAAGAACCAGATATTTGGAAGTTTAGTTTGACTTTTTATTTGCATTGACAAATAAACTGAAGTAACCTCTGAACAGGCACCTCTGACTTTTTGGCTTTGTTTGTGTAGGCGTTTTGTTCCCACAGAAAATTTAATTAGCTTCAACCTGTTAGAATTATGTAAAGATTTTTCTAATTGTTCAGCCAAAGAAAATAGGCCCTCTTTCGATGGCCAGTAAATCACTAGAGAGAAATGTGTCAAAGGTGTCAACCTGGATGACGAGACAGGCAGACGGATATGAGTGATTTAATAATCCAGACATCAGTGTTTAGACAAAAGACGGAATGCAAAAGACCTACGACGGACGGCAGAATTACAGAATGATTACATAAATTTTAAAACCCAAAAAACAAGGATTCCAATCTACTGTGCTACGTGGCCGGTAATTAATCATCCTTGGAGGAGTGACGAAGTGTATTGTGAACACAAAGTGAGGGTAACAAAGGATAATCCATACTAAAAAATTTCCTCTATGTGGTTGGTTGTCATCCGAATTCATTCAAAACTTCATTCAGAGATCTCTTACACGCGTCACGGGTACATGTGAGAACCTATACGGACCGCCACCTCACACATAGGTGCAACAGTGTACCTAAATGAAATCCAATGGCGATATATTTCATATTTGGTGAGCATAAATGCTTAATTTTCAGAACACGAAGCATACAGTGTTATTTGCATAGAGATACCCATGTTAAATACACTGAAACATATTCCGGTCCCTCTGTATTGGTTTATATTACTATTGCACAAGTGCATTATCTGAGCAATCCTCAATATAAAAATTACCGACAGCTTTCCAAAAACAAATTCCACCTATTCACAAAGTTAAAGGTTTGATTATTTAAAGAACTAGCAAGTCATAAAAGGTCCACCAAGCGTAAAACTTCTGGTGTGTTTGGTCGGTTATTCTCACTCTTATACATATTGGTCCTATTATTCGTCAACATTTTCCGTGCAGTCTAAACAAACAAACGACCTTCTTTTGTATTTTTCGTGGGACGATAATTTTCAGTCGTCAAATATTTCTTCGTCCTCCCTACTTCCGCCTTATTTCTCGCACTTATCTCGTAAGGAACGAGGTACTGTATTTCTGTCGTAAATGAAGAGATATCGTGTTGCCTGTACGTATCTCGTAAAGGGCGAGATGTCTTATCTCTTGTAATTGTCTCGTAAAGGACGAGATTCTAACATCGTTATTTTTTCTCTGGCCTAGTTTCGTACCTTAAGTTTACGTCTGTCTCCATTGCAAATACTAGTCACATTAATGTACGGAGGTCTACGTGTAAAGAGTATGTAATTTTGGTTCAATTTTAACCAACACCTAAACAGGCCATTTCCAGGAATTTTAGAAAAAATCCCAAAGGTGAAATTTCACAAAAAGCTATTCGCTGGAAGCAGAGTCATTCCAAGCAGACACATGGACCGACGGGCATGAGGAGTCAAGCAGTCGCTATTGGATATGGGAAGACTCCTAAAACGAATTTATTATCTGTGGACAACCCTTGTAAGGAATTGTGAAATGGGCTGCTAGGACTGACCGATTAGCTAACAGTGCAGCCCATTTGAAAGTCTGATTAACAAGGTTTCGTTCCACGTAGTCAAAATCCCAATCCACCAATTTTCAGATTGTGCCCCCGGGCAGCCAATCTTCTGATATATAGAGCCAATTAATGCTTATATACATTTCAAATCAATTCGGGAGGCGTTCTTCTATTGTACAATTATCACTAATTTGTCGCCTTTATTAACATAATTTTCATCCTTCTTATAACTCAAATTCATCTTCTCTCTTTCATCTGATAAACAAAGTGTGTGGTTGTACCACAACGACCTACACCACGGCATGTACTTTCAACTCATTCCTTCAATGCTGGGTATGTCTACCGAAGCATACTCCTGCTTCTCTTTCCCACTTCAGGCTGAATCGCACCTTCATTTAATACCTTCTCTATATCCGGAAGGCCAGTGACACAGCATGAAGGACGACACAGTTATAATTTGGCTGACCATGCTGGTGAGATGGAAGCCCTCTAGACCTCTATTCGAGAAGGGCAGGGTTTGAATCTCGGCCTCGAGACACCCCATACACTGACTGCGAAATTTTGTAGTTTTTCTCCGTCGCTCCAGCTATACGGCGGCATATTACCTCCATTACTTACGACATGCTTCGTCCAAACCCCTTTCCAGTTCGTCACTTAAAAGTCATTGCGCTATATAAAAATTATATATTGAAAACGTCGTAAAACTAATCATAAAAATATTCGTATTCCATGATAATGATGGCCGTTCTCAGTGGCCGGGCGGTCTAAGGCTTAGGTCTGAGGACCTTCGCCTGCTGAGATTGTGGGTTCGAATCCCAGCGGGGCCATGGACGTTTGTCTGTTATGAGTTTTGTGTGTTGTCAGGTACAGGTCTCTGCGACGAGCTGAACACTCATCCAGAAGAGTCCTACCAGCCGTGGCGCGTCGTGTGTGATCTAGAAACTTCGTGAATGAGGAAGCCCTGGCCCGTGGGGGGGGCTGTCGCGCCAAAAACAAACAAAAACATACTAATAATGAAGACAATTAGCAATGTCATTTCAGATCAGCAGCAACAAGAAGAGAACTTTATGCAATGGGCTATTATAAACATTTTAAATATAACTGTGGATAAGATGGACTAATGTATTTGATGACTGTCACTGCAGAAAAAAAAGAAGCATAAAATTATCTCACTGTACTAAGCATACAGATCGAAGTCCCAACCTAACACCTGCTCCGTATGTACCCCAACCTTTACACTTGTCCCACAGAACATTTCCATGCATCCCTCCTGCTGACTAGCAATTTCTTTTACATTAACGCTTGTTGTCTTCGCCCACGACTCCCTTCGCTTTAGTCACGTGTTATGGAATTGCTGTGTTGGGCCAATTAGGACACTGGCAGAAGGTAGGAAGTACCGGGATTCACCCCCACATATCACGAGACGTCTTTCTGCAGCTTCAATATAATAATAATCTATTTTCTGCTGGCTGCTTCATGAGAGGGGGAAGGTAGCTAATATGCACATAAAACATCCACCTTCTTACAAAAGACGCTTGTTTCTATCTCGCACCTTACATGCCTCCATTAAGTTTCATTCTACACTGAAATTAGCTACTTCATTATGGGAGTTTATCAAGCAAATGTAGATGAAATTATGCCTTGTGTCCCAGAAAACGTAATTTTACGCGAAATTCTGATCATTTTATTTTTAAAAACAGAGTCTTCAAGAACTAAAGGTTTAAGATTTCTCTATGATATTTTTCATCAGAAAACAAGGAAAATTACAGCATAAAAATACCCCCAAAAATTCCTTTGAAATGTAGCTAAGTTAAAACATTTGGTAACAAAAGTAGCAAATGAAATCTTTAAACGAAAAATCTCTGTTCGTGTGTGAATCACAATATCTACCAATATTTGCAGTCACACCGAACACAATTTTTGCAGTCATTTATTACTTGGTAGTTTCGACCCTGAAATTGGGCCATCATCATACCATGATGCAAGAACATGAAAGTACAGAGACACTAAGTGCCATATGGTGGAGATCTCTCCCTTTTATATTAAAAATACATTTAAAATGTATGTAAAGTGTATAAGGTATAGTAACTTACAAAAGGCCTAGGGACATCTTAAAAAAAAATTAAACCGTTTATCCCAAAACATAACAAATACAAGAAATTTTATAACAGTAGAAAAGACGTATTTATTGTATGTCGTACATAATTTCAGCTGTTGCTTTTATGTGGTCCTATAACATAACCTTTCCAATTTAGACAATCACATGGGCGTTTGTCATTAGTCTATTGGGAAGCATATCTGGACCAAAGAGAGAATGAAAAAAGAAGCCCTGAGAAATGCATATCTATGTTCATAATTTGTACCTTTCACCAAATGTCATGAAAAGCATGAGATGGGGGGGGGGGGCGGGGGAGTCGATGTAACAAGCATAAAAAAGAAAAAATACATCAGATTTTCAGATTTTTGTTCAAAATACCTGGAGGAAAGTGATCACTTGGCAGATCTAGAAAGGAGAGACTTGGAGAAGGTGTGGACTGGATTCATCTGGCTCAAAATAAAGTGCAGTGGTGGTCTGTTGAGAACACGGTAATATTACACTTTCGGGACTCTTAGGAGGTGAAAGTTTTTTATTGACAAGCTGAGCGACTATTAGCTTCTCAGGTCGGACTCGGCGCTATGGCTCGACTTCAACTTTGAACAAAATTACCAATTTGTGGCAGGAAACCCAATGATGTTGCTGACAAGGAGTAATACAGTCTCAGGTTGTAACCTGTTTTATGTCCTACTTGACATCATTCAGATGAATAATTGCAGAATCGCCAGTCTGAGTTCACTTTCCTCAACGCTGATGGGTGCCCGAAACTTCGTTTCAAGCTACTCCAGGATCCGATTCTGAAAATGTGGTTTAAACAACATTTGGTAATAGAGAAGAACAAGACAGGCAATTTTACGTATAACGTGACACTGAGCCGCGTTCGTTCCACCACTCTTCCCGTGGAAAAGCAATAAGTATTACATATTCTGAGTGTGTGTTCGTACCCTTAGTTACCCGGCAATCAAAGCGCATGCGCCATACTGTGTCATCTGTGACCTGTCCGGCTCTACCGCATTATTCTGCATTATCTCATCAGCAACACCATTTTCGGAAAAAATGTTATTGGAAGTAAAATGTATATGTTATTTTCTCTACAAAATTTGTCTGAAATATTTATCATTTTAAGATGAAAGCAGCGAGATATTACCATAAATGTACATAGGACTTCACGTGAAGTGCCCGTCATTCTTGTCATATATTAATGAGACTTGAATTTTGTCCACAGACTTTCGAAAAATTCTCAAATGTCAAATTTTATGAAAATCTTTCCAACTCCAGCCGAGTTGTTCCATGCGGACAGGCAGACGGACCGACATGAGGAAACTAATAGACGCTTTTTTTTTTGTAATTTTGCCACCGCGCCTAAAATACCATTTTCAATTCATTCTGAAAAGAAGTTTTTCTTATGCAAGTCACGAAGGCGTATCTGGGGAGTAGAAGTACCGCTCTGCTCATTGTTAAGCTTGGCACTAAATGTTAACATAATGCACAAACCAATTTATTGTTAAATTACAAAGAACATAACGAGCCACGAAGCAAAAGTTCTTCGAAAACAAAAACAGTGTTAAAAAAAATTTAGATTTGTTGGAATTGAACAATCGGTATTTATTTCGGAGTCTCGTTCCTATCCTTTCCCGCAAGATCAGGTCCGCCCCCGAACAACAACACTACGTTTGTGGCGGTCGTCTACCTTACTTTTTCCAACACAACAAGTGCTGAGTAGCCTTCAATTACCCACTATTGCTCATTCCATCAATTTCCTCTGCCATTCCGTTGTCGTCTTCTAAATGGTCGTCGTCAATATGACGCGAAAGATCTACTACGTCTTCGTCAGCTGTCGTTCATCGTTTTCATTCATCCATTCTCTGTGTTATCATTATTCACGTTTCACAGTCCGATACAGGTTTCAATCAAGCAAAAGGATGTTCGCAATTTTCATCCACCGATTCCTCTGTCTTACTACCTGCAACGTGCTCTCCTTCTTCTCCAAGTGAATTTCCCCATTATCGCGTCAGTGTTTTGCTGAACACTGTCCCCAAATTTGGGCTGTCCAATAATCAACGATTTTACTTTTATTTTCTTCAAATTCTCCGAACATTTCCCTGTCCAACTTCTATAAGTAACTGAAGAAGTGTTCATACATCCTGCAGTTGTCTTACGATAAGTCCACAGCCTCTCCAAAGCGAGTTCTCCAGAGAGAGAAATCTAGAGATTCCTCTTTCGATTTCTAAAACGTCTCTTTTCATTTAGGTCATCCAGTAGCTATTTATGTCTTCTCCATCGTCCTCCCGTAATGTCTAACCTTCCCTCTACTTTTCCTTCAATATCGTGTTTTAGAAGTCAGTTCCTACTCAAGATGTGTCCAATGAAGAAATGTAAGCCCACAATCTTTCCTTCAGTGATTGAATGACACGTATGTTCCTATATTAACAGAATGAAGTAATATTTTGCCTTATAAAATCACTTTTAGTACTCCATTCTTTAGTTGTTTTTCATTATAATTAGAAGGCTTACTCCCAATGACAATACTTGCTTCCCTTTCAAAGTGTTTTATTTTAAAAGCGTTCCATTTAATGCACGAATTCCTTAAAACACCAGTTTCGAAAATTTCATGAGTCATGCGCGCTGCTGTGTAGAAACTATAGTTTTAATGCAAAGGGGTTTTTAGGATTTTTCAGTATACATATGTTTAAGTGTATGGTTACCTCCTCCCTCGCAGCAGACAAGAATCTGCACTCAGTACTTTTCTCTTACAGACAATAGCAATCAATTACTTCTTCGCAGGAAACCAACAATTTTTCCAGAAGCTTTTTGAAATTTAAGCGTATTTTAGTTGCAACTGTAGAATGTTCACCGTGAAAGACCCTCGGCCTCTATTATAAATTGAAGTTGGTCTGTCAATTTAAAAACAAATAAAAAACCAGCCGGTGGCATGTATCCAAAAAGTTTGCGCTCTCTTACTGTATAATGTTTCCTTTCCAGCGATTTAAAGTCCGATTATTCTCGTTAAACAGCTTTTAAAAATTACAGTTAACTAAGAAGAAGTCCAGTTATTGGTGGAAATCTCTTTCTTTGTGATGTACATCGCTACAATTTCACTGAAGTGTTCGTAGTCAAAATTTGTCATCATCCAACTTCCAGACCTTCATCTGACGTCCTTGCACAGCAGCACAATACACGTCCGCTTTTTGTCCGTTTCAGTCACCAACAGTAACACAGCCAACCCCGTATAACGTAATTATTCTCCTGCCACTTTCTGCATAGACACAAATTCACCACATAACGCTAAGGTTTCGGTGTTTGGTCCATGTAAACAATAACTTTCTCTCTCTCTCTTTGTCCACTTTGTATGCACTGAGAAGTCGGTGCTGCATAAGGCGTGGGTACACGACTGTTCGCTTGCTAGGATTGTGGGTTCGAACCCCGACGGGGGCATGGATGTCTGTCTCTCGTGATTGTTGTTTATTGTCAGGTAGTGGTTTCTGCGTCGGGCTGATCACTCGCCCTGGGAAGTCCTACCGAGTGTGGTGTGTCGAATGAGTGCGACCGTGAAGCCCCGCAAGGGTAGGACCTGACCCTGAATAGGATCGAAGCGCCATAGGAAAGACAAATGAGAAATCACTACCTTGCACAAACAAACTAAATCACAACTGGACTTATGTGTAACCGAAACGAGTAATGAAAGCACGTCAAGGCGACTAACAATACAGACAACAAACACGTCGAACATTAAACGCTGATAATTAAAACGTAGGCACATGTTGGTGGTGGGGGGTGTAATTCGTTCCGTTATACAAACAGTTCGTTGCTTGTAAAGAATGATTGTTTCAAAATGAATAATCATAAAGGTAACAGCGTAATGACGACAGGGCACCTTGGATAAAAAGGAAATTTCGGTTATTCGAAAGTTTAAATTTGGACTCTGCACTTTATCCGTACACACGTGTTAAATTTTATCGGTCCATTGTCGAGTTACACTCGACAGCTCATTCCTTTGTATCCGGTCGAACGTCGAGCTCAAATCGAATCGTTACAGTGATTCATGTTGGTTGACCATAAGGTCCTGCCATTCGGTGACTGCTTTTGAACTTTGAAAATTTGAGATTTTCTTGAGAATTAGTTTGGACCATATTGTCAGAATTTATAAGACTGATTTGGATTGCAAAGTATAAATGTACAACATCTTGCAATGTTATATAGACACTACTTAGTGTAAGGACCGGAAATTTTAACTCATTGGAAATTGAAATCGTTACTAATGATGACGTTCCGTACGAACCAAGATGTCAATTAGGAGTAAAAGATAGACCGTAATGAGAGTTGAGTTACCCATAAATCACCTTGCTAACACATGTCACTGAAATGATTGATTTCCAGAAGCTCCAGTTAAAAGAAAGATCACAAAAAATAATCTCCCCCCCCCCCTCGACCTAAGGAGAAATTTTTGCCATGAAAACCTAAACAGAGGGCATAAAATAAATTCTCAGAATCTCTCACACTGAAAAATTCCTTGTTGCAAATTTTCAAAACAAAATGTTCGCTCTATCTGCTTGGTGGTCATGCAGCCAGTAATGTCTACTGTACCGTATAAACAAGTGCTCCATACATTGCAGAAGCTACAGTAGCAGTGGAGTTTGTTCTCTATTGTGTATCTGTCTGTAACTGTATAGTTTATTGAACTGTTATATTAACTCCATCGATCCATTTTGTTCAGTATATCAGACATTGAGATAAAACTGCAAAATCTAAAGAAACCTATAATTTATCACATATCAAAATTTAAAAGCGAGCTGTTTTGATAAATTTAATGAAGTCCTACAGTCCGTGTTCCATCGGACCAATTGGGATGCCAATTCACCAACAACTCTTCGGTTGATACATCCTCTAGCAAGATGTACCGAAATAATTTAGAACATCTGTTATTCAACGAATATCCGTACTGCTAAATGTATACAGCGCCGGTGATAGATGAAGGAATGAAATATTAAATAAAAATCCAACTAGATGCAACAGTATACAGTCTGATTTATTTTACTCCAAAATCACTCTACGTGTTTCGGGTATCACTGCACCCATCACCAGGAGTACTAAACACTGTAACCGCAGCCTCCGGTACAGGTCATGATATCGGTACAGCTACTTCCTTCCAGCGTGGGCAGATCGGGACTCGAGTCACTATCTGGCCACGTTGTAGCTGTACCGATATTATGACCTGTACCGGAGGCTGCGGTTACAGTTTTTAGTACTCCTGGTGATGGGTGCAGTGATACCCGAAACATGTAGAGTGGTTTTGCAGTAAAATAATTCAGACTGCATACTGTTGCATCTAGTTGGATTTTTATTAATATTGACTTATGATGCACGGAACCATGAGCTTAAAAAATGAAGAGTATGGAGCAAGGAAGTATGCTCACAGAGAAAATCAAATTAGGCGGGGAGAAACCTGTCTCAGGTCCAGTTTTCCGCCATAACTTTCACAAGGATCGAACTGGTATCGAGCTCCGGCTTCCACGGTGGGAGGTTGCAAAATAGCTGCCTGAGCCATGGCACAGCCCCGCAAGTATTAAAATCCCTTATGTATAATAGAGGTATTCCGGACTGACACAAATTCGAGTTACTGGATTCCACGCTAATGCGATATTATACTACTATTAATTACTAGTTCCACGAAGTCTAAAAATGCACTAAACTATTTGTCTAAAATAAGAAATCAGGATTCTCAAAAGCTAAAGTAACTGGTGTAAAATATAAGTTAATTTTTCAATCCGATTAATTACATGTTCCGAATAATAGTAAAGCACAATGGGATGATGACACTTAAGCTTAATTTTAAAATATTAATTTAACACATTTTCAATAGAAATTACACAGTGAAACCAAAAGACTGACAAAAATTGAGAGGCATGTTATCACTCTTGGAAATCCGTAAATAGGGTGATGACCGTGTGGGAGAGGATAAACTCACAGGCACGACCTCCCAACTAAGTGTTCACTTTATGGATTTGTGACTTTCAAATGATGGTTGTAAGCATGAGTAAAACCCTAAATGTATTTGCCTATTTGCTATGTATATTTACAAATTTGCACGCGTTTACGTTACGTATGGATCACTTCTCCAACAAGCGATTTATTTTTGTGTTGTCTGGACGGTATGATAATCAGATTTAAGCCCCGTCCCAGTTACTTTGGATAACACGGGTTCTACAGCGTATTGATACTTCTAGTTTGGTCTGTGCTCAGTGCTGTCCTGTGACATCTTGCGTAATACTTTTTTTCGTTTGTGTGAATATTTCACGTTACACTGTACGTACACCAGAGTCTGCATATCCTAGTCAGACGGACTCCATTTATGCTTTCCCCCGAATTATGACAATCAGGCAACAACAACGCTGGATCAGCCATACATGGCTAATAAAGTACTGACTGGCATTGACGAACATGCCGTTGTGTTTTGTATACATACACTGAATAAAAATTTCAAACAGAAATGCAGATTTACTGTAACATGTGGCATGTTTTAAACAATTTTTTTACTTGTGTTTGATGGTGTCTTCATTCATTCGAAAGTACTCTCTATTCAGCTGCTCTTAATTTAGACAATACAGACTAATGTATATCTAGAAGTATAGCGATGACTGGATATAATAATAATCCAATTCAGTAAATATTTATTAACGTACAGGGGTAAAACTACAAGTACCTGTTATAAAGCCAGCACAAAGACAGAAGTATACAAACACACAAAAACAGAACACAGAATAAACAAAAAAAAAAAAGAAAACAATATGGCAGCGAAAGGAGCAATATAAAAGAAATTAGTCACCGCGAAAACTTCAGAACCTGCTTTGTGTCAGTCACTCGTTGGGCTCTGACCTTTGTCATGTTTCTGCTTACATATACACAGAACACATGTGCGTGATCAGAGCTGGACAGACAGCGTCGTTTGTTGTTGTAACTGATTTAACACTCGTAGCTACAGGGTCGTGATATACAGCATAATTCTACGTATCCGGACGCTGTGTGTCCGGATCGGCTTTGAATTTCGGGTAAATTTGTGGAGAATTGTATAAAAATAACGTGCCTTGACTTTACGGGTTATCGGATCAACTGCAGCACAGCGTTACGGCATCTAGAACCGCAAATCAGGCGTGGTCGAAGGGTTTAAACGCAGATGCAAACTATAAATAGTAACAGCCGAACTTCAAACTGCCAATATGGCCTATTTTCAAAGATAAATCCAATTATCCGGATTTTCTGCATATCCGGATAAATCGCCGTCCCATTTAATCCGGATAAATGGAGTTCTCCTGTAATTACCCATAAGAAATTAAATGGTCAGGAACTTTAGCGAGGAGAATTTTATCCGTTCACATTTTTTTTTAATTCCGTTTCGTCCCCATTCCACAGTGCAAACACTCCGTAGAAAGTTGCTTACTGTAAATAAAAGTACTGGAGTCCATAAACTGTAAAACACAGTGTGTTGATGAAGAAAACGGTAAAATACATCACCATCTCCATAAAATAATGGTCTTGAAATGTATCAGATAAGACATGAGCATCTCTCCAAGATGAGGAGCGTTATTACTCTGAACGAGATTTTAGATAACTGCTATTTTACAAGAAGGTTCAATTAGTTGCACGAATTGTGCTGCATAAGTGGGCAGAACGCTCCTCAATCTGTTCCATGGGTGATAATGTAAGAAACAACACTGTAATTTCTTGAAGGCATTTAAAGATGCAGCCTGATATCTCCATCTTCCAGGCAAGAGTTTTCTTGTACAAAACAAGAGGCCAGCGAGCTTCGTATCTGAGTTTTCTCCCCTCCTACTTGTTCGTAGTTTACGTCTTCAGTTGCAAAGAAACGGCAGCAGTTCCGCGTTACACGAAGCAATGGGTTTACAAACATCCGAACAAAACAGACTTATGGCACTACGATCGCTTCCTTCCACATCTCTCTCCAATATCCTCTTCACTATCATCCTGAAATTAGACACTATAGGTTCGATTCTGGCGAGCACTACTCAAATAATTACGACAAAAATAGATTATTTTAACAGGGTTTTCACAGAATTAAGTGCATTAATAATAATAATAATAATAATAATAACAGTACAGGACCAAGTCATACCAACAATAAACTACAAGAAATATATTTTGAAGCAGCCAAACACCGAAGAGCTATGCAGAAGATGTGGACAAAATCGGAAACAATCCAACACATTACTGCAGCATGTGAGCAACTAGCACCTACCGAGTATGTAAAGAGACATGATGGCTAGCCAAAATTATCCAACAGAAACCGCCAGAAGCAGCCGAATTGATTGATGATAAAAGTCCATATTATAAGTACACACCAGTCAATGTAATGGAGAATGAAAATTTCAAGCTGTGCTGGAATGGCAGCATACTTACAGACAAAACAATACCTTTTTATCGACTTGACACAACTTTTATGAATAAGAAAACAAGGAAAACC
>Ga0123354_10005430_pt1 | contig 18523 bp, 12 predicted proteins | sample TergutLab28metaG_2_FD_97872 | JGI IMG/M metagenome (GOLD analysis project Ga0123354, IMG submission 97872) | Labiotermes labralis P4 segment gut microbial communities from Petit-Saut dam, French Guiana - Lab288 P4 | ecosystem: Host-associated > Arthropoda: Insects > Digestive system > Gut ...
CTCTGTAAAAAAAAATCCCTGCGCACCCACACACACACACACACACACACACACACACACACACACACACACACACACACGCACACGCACACGCACACGTAACGACCAACTTACAAACACGGCATGCACGATTTACTGGTACTTGCCATAAATTTGTCCCCACGCCTAGAATGTGCCACTTCACACCCTTCTAGCGCCAAGGTTGCGAATGTGTTGGATCTGTAACTCGGTCATGGGGTGCCATTTACCGTTACTTACTTACTCCATGGTGCAGAATCCTTCTTGAGCAGCTAACTGATTTGCAGCTAGTCAAGAAATTCCCGGCATTTCACGGAACCCGAAAGTTCATTACCGTACTCACAAGCGTCCGCCACCTGTCTCTATCCTGGGCCAGCCCAATCCAGTCCATATACCCGTATCCCAACTCCTGGAGATCCGTCCTAATATTATCCACCCATCTACGCCTAGGTCTCCCCAGTGGTCACTTTCCCTCCAGTATCCCCACCAAGACCCTATACATGGCATTTACCGTTACCTTTACTTTTACCTAAAATATAAAATGAACGTTTTAAAGCGGAAAATCTTTTCAATTTTGTGCGATTAAAAATGCCTCTTGACGTGCGGGTGTTTTCGTTATAGGAAGAAGGAGATGGTATTTTGTGATAAGCTGTGAGAAGGCGGTGACAGGAGGGTGGGTGAAACTCCATAAGGAGGAGCTTCGTTATTTTTAATCAACACCAAACATTTTTATCGTGTTTAAATAGCGTAGGATATACTAGGCGCAGCACGTGGCACACATGTTCAGAAGAGAAATGCATACAGAATTTTGGTGAGGGAACCTGAAAGAATGAACCCATTGGAATAGCTTCACATAGTTGGGAGGACAATATTAAAATTGATCTTGAATATATAGAATGAAATTATGTGGTCTGGATTTATTTAGCGTGGGATACGGGCAAGTGGCGAGACCTTGTGGACACTGCTGTGGACCTTTGGGTTGCATAAAATGCGGCGGATGTCTTGGTTACCTGAGGATCCGTTAGATTTTGCAGAAGGACTCTGCTCTATGGAGCTGGTGGTTGGTTGCTGTGTTAATTGGTCAGGACTTGTAAGGACTGAAGTCAGTTGGAACTGACCCAGTGTCGTGCCAAATGTCTGAGCTTTAGTATTTTGTGGTGTTGAAATTTGTGGTTCTGCTACCGCAGTGGCAATTATGGTAAAATATAAACCATCAGTGTTTACGGATACACAGTAAAGTGGCTAAATTTAGTTGCTAGGAAGCTATCTTGTCATTGAGACGGGCGTACAGACAAACAAAATGGCTGTGTGAACAGGGAGATTTGAAAAATCCTGGTGACAGGTAGAATTATCCAATTATTATTGTACGCTAGAAGTTACTGGCTTTTTGGAATAATCATATTTACAGTCTGTTTGGTGGATAAATCCCTGGGGACTATCCAGTCTCCTGTATAATGGGTGCTGAGTCGTTCCCCGGAGTAAGAAGGCCTGGGCGTTATCTCGACCACCGACCCAATGTGGCGCCTGGGTTAACAAAGTGTAGACCTATACCTCTGCTCCCTCTTTGGGTCGTCATGGCCTGTTATAGGAGGAATTTTACGATTGAATTTTTCGTGGCTGAATAACTATGCAACTGGCTTTATTGGAAAAGCAGCTGGTCGACACAACGGCAGATTAGAATTATAGCTCATGTGGATTATGGAAAATTGTGATTGTATATCATTTATAATATGGGGGATAATACAAAAAAATATATATACAGTGACGGAATGACGGACGGAAATGTGGAATTCAGAAGAGTACACGAAAAAGTGCGGGCACGCGATAGCGCGGTTGGTTGAGGCACTGCGCAAGAAGCCGGAAGGTCGCGGGTACGAATCCCCATGGTGCCAATGGAATTTTTCATTGACATAATCCTTCCGGCCGCACTGTGGCCCAGACGTTGACTCAGCCTCTAACAGAAATGATTACCAGGAATATTTCCTGGGGTAAAGGCGGACGGTGCGTAAGGCTGACAACGTTACCACCTTCATGTTCCGACTGTCTTGAAATCTGGGAGTCTCACCCTTCTGGAACCCTCAGTGCCTGTCCAGGCCTGTAAAGGGATTGCTTTACCTTTTACTCGACCAAGTACGTATGACTGAACACAAACAGGCGCTCGTGAACCTGTCGAATTGATGCTGCCGTAATGTCACATCGTCCAAGTATAGTACCGATACAGAAAGCGATCTCTGCCCACTGACACCTATAGGCTTCTATCCTTCACCTAATGCGGAGAATGATTTTCAAGTTTATGAAGAGGTTCTTGCTGTAGCATCGATGTTCTTGGCCAGTAATTCTCAAAAGCTTTGGTCCATGACCAAAAGTCGTAAATCGTATTGGTCTTGCGACTCATGTAACAACAGTACATGCTCAGTCCTCAGATTAAGTCACCGAGTTGGCAGAATTATTCTGGGAGTTCCTGACCCATCCAATTGTTATTGGGTTGCGGTGATGGGTTTAACAGCCCGTGCTATGGAATTTTACTGGAGAGACTGTGAGTTTGAATCTCGACCAAGCTGCCGACTGTTGTGGCTCATGTACTTCCTGGTGTCATTCAGTCGACTGAGAAGTATGTAAGATTCCAGCCATGTACGTAATTTGGTACACATTCATCCTACTGCCTTCTGCTCTACACAAGGCCGAAATCTGATGTGGCATAAAAAACATGTTATTTGTTGTGCTTGCCATGAAGGCCTACGCGAGAGTAGAAGTACAGTTCCACACATTCTTAAACTCGTGACTGGTTGGTGGTGAGAGTTCAGCTTCACGCCCCGGCTTCTCTATCCTGGGGGTAAGCTTCCTCTGTACGAAAGTAATGGGAGGCTTCGTAGGCCTTAGGGCTGGTCTGGATTTTTCGGTTAAGAGAAAACTTTTTTTTCCTCGGTCAGGGATCAAACCACGATTCCTGGCTTTTCCAGCCTCCTGTCTAGTTAACCGTTAGATATTTACAAAACCGGAAAATGCTGATGACAGTACAATGACCATTTTTGTTATATCCCCAGCACTGTGTTCCGTGTAAGGCGTAGATTAGACGTGTTGAGTGTGTGTATGCATGTTTATGTGCGCGTAATTGCGAGATAGGAGCACATGTTCTGAAGGCAGTTACGCAAACAATCAAGGCCTGTAACCTAAGCTTCGCACGCTAGGCAGTGGGGGTGGGGTGGTGGCGGTGGAGGTGGTGGGGCGGAGATCGTAGAAAGATCTTTAAAGTTGGGTCCACACTTGTAACGTTACCGCGTACCGTAACGCTGTAACGTTACAAGTGACTGAAACGATACGAAGTTACGAGTTTTCATCCCGTGCCTCACGGCGTAACAGTATCCTGCGAGCGTTACACTGCGGGGTTCCCAGTTTGTTACGGGAGCCCGAGCGATGTCTTTGCAGCTAGCAGCGGCTTCGTGCATTCATATACATTACGCTTGAAAGAAAAAGAGAAAAGAGCGGACGGTGGTGACGAATCACGTTGGACGTTCACACCTGGTTAGGGGCTTAATCGTATCATCTCTTTGATGCGACGGCCAAATACCGACAACACACCGAACAAGCCTGTAACGTTACCGCGTGACCAACTTTTGTTACGTTAACGCGGTCACAAGTCCCGTCCACACTGTCACGGTACGCGGTAACGTGTGTACCTTCGCGTGTCAAGTTGCATGCCACCGTTCTGTACGGCAAGCGGTCTTCAAACAGATAGCGCAGATTTCGGTGTGAGGTCATGTGCGACCGTTGGTACCCACAGTTAAACAAACACTGCATTGAAAAAAATATTGTGTAATTTTGGAGATGAGTTAAACGTACAAACAGAAACAGTTTTCGTTGATTTTATTAACTTTACGAGTATACAAACACGTGTGTCAGAATTCTTGTGGCCAGAGATTTAAACCGGTGACTTCCACACCAAAAATCGGAACTGCCACAAAATTTCAGTTATCATCATCATCATTATCATCACTGTCACAGCAGCTCATTATTGGGGTACTTGCACGTTGTCACTGCCGTGAATATAAACAGCACTGCCTTATGGTTTATCAAGTCGAGAAGAATGAGATGGCCGAGGCATGTAGCACGTATGGGGGAAGAGAAGATGTGTATACAGGGTTTTGATGGGAAAACCTGAGAGAAGAGACCACTTGGAAGACCCAGACGTAGATGGGAGGATAATATTACAATGATTCTTCAAGAAATGAGATGGTGGGGGGGCATAGATTGGATTGGTATGGCTCAGGATATGGACAGGTGGCGGACAGGTTCCATAAAATGATGGGAATTTCTTGACTGGCTGAGAACCGGTTACCTTATCAAGAAGGACTATGCTCCATAGAGTTTGATGGATTCTTATGCTTTGTGACGCCATGTATTTGGATAGAAATTGACCGATGTTGCAGATGGGCCTGGTGCCTCTATATTCAGCTCGAAAGGTAACCTGAAGACGAATACAGCAGATGCTTCTGCAACTTACGTGCATTTCTACAAGACTACATATCACAACTCAGAAGACTACTGGGTTCTTCAATTTTGAGTTTCTTGACTAAACTTTATACCTGCGCAGGCTACAGCGCGGAATTCTGGGATGTGGAGGATATATGGCCAGGCATATTGTGATGCACAGGGTTATTGAAATGTGTGGACTGTACAGAGCTGACGGGTAATTGGAGCTCAAAATTTTTCAGAACTAAAGTACTCTGGAACCACCTGCACCAGAGCAAGCAACCCAACATCCAAACGTGTTTCGCAGTTCGAGTGAGAAGCAAGGCAGCGACTGGTCTGACAGTTTTAGATTTCAAATAAAATTACTGGCGAATGCTGAGGTACGTCGAAATGACTCGCAGCCAGTTCACAGCTTCATTTAATTCCTTTCGCAATACATTTTCATTCTCTACGTAAACCTTCTACCGACTACGGGCTGGACGATCCGGGATCGAATCCCGGTGGCGACGAGATTTTCCGGCCGTCCAGACCGGCCCTGGAGCCCACCCAGCCTCCTGTAAAATGGTTACCGGGTCTTTCCCGGGGGTAAAGTGCGGCCGGGGCGTGCTGCTGACCACTCACCCCCTTCTAGTGCCGCGGTCATGGAAGAGCAGAGCTATACCTCTACCCACCCTCTGGGCCACACCGGATCACTTTACCGTTTACCTTTTTAAGTAGACCTTGTTCTTGTTATAGAATAAAATATCCGGGTTGAAGTTGACATGGTACGGACTGTGCGTGCTTTTGCGTGTAATGCCCATGTAAGGGTTAATATTCTATGTGTGTTTCTCAGAATAGGGAGTGAATTTGAAAACGACAATGGGTTTACCTATTTTATAAATGGCAGGCGCACAGATGAGCGACCATGCGTTTCTCGAGAACTATTCCGAATGGATTTATTTGTATAGATTTCGAGGCTTGTGCAGATGATTTGTTATTTGTATCGGACTTATTGGTAAATCTAGAAGGGTTTCTTAAGATGGGGTAGATGACCAGGCACCGACTGGGCCTGGGGAAGAAAAGCCCATAGGGGATCTGTCACTACTGCTTACCGCATAATTATGCGTGCTACTGCTACAGGCACTGTCCCACTTAGCTTGAGCTCCGATCGTCAGAGAGCGTGAATACCTGGACTGCAATTCAGAGCCTGATATATCGATACAATACAGAGTGATGAGTGGTCAGCTTCACGCTCCGACCATTTTAGTCCCTGTTGAAGCGGGCGTTGTTACCAATTATGTAGGGAGCTTGGTGGACCCCACAGCAGGTCTGGGCGTTTTCGAGATAAGATAAATGTCTTTGTGTGTGGTGGGACTCCTGCCATGATCATGTGTCTTCTAGCCCGCAGCCTAGCCTCTATACCGAATGCATTCACGAAATTAATACACTAGTGTTTTTTGTAAATGAATGGGGTATGTGGGAAATGTTTCTTTTTCAACTTCAGACTTTAGTTTAGATGTAATGAAGCGTACATTTATTGTTTATTTTATTTAATGTGTACGTAATTTCAAGTAATCAGTAATTGTTTGTTGTATGATTGTAGCAAAAAAAGATTGTTGAATTCGCATAGTAAAATGGCAGTGATTTGGACGACAGAAATTTTAACTGTTTCCATAACTTCACCTAAATAATTGACCACCAAATTCCCTTTTCTAAAATAAGACACCACTGCAAGTACAGTGTGTTATTTCTGCCGGTCTTGTGTTACATTTTTTTTTCTTTGAAGCAGTTTCAGGAGTTCTTCGTTCTTGTGGAATGTGGCGCCCCATTCTTGGGTCATTGGTTAAAGACGTTTGGAGACGGCGTGTTGGTGTCGACCTAAAAGATCGAAAGGTCCATATCTATGGACGTTTCGACCCTTTACTATGACATCAACACCACCAACCATCCAGTGGACCTGCGCCACATTTGCGAAGACCGGAAAGCCGGCGGCACCTCTTGTAAAGCTTAACAGTTTGCATAGTAGAAAGGCTTGGATATTACCGTACCGTTTGTAATTTCAGCTACCGAAATGGACTATAAATCACGTGTTACAGGCAGTTCATGTTAAAACAGTTTCTAGCTCTTGAAAATGTTCCTCGCGGTAAGTATGGAGAGTTTATCAGGCATAACTCATCATTTTTTAATTCCACAATACTTAAATTTGTCATTTTGTAAATTAAGTCGCTTTCCTCGTGCGCCATATTTATTTAATCTGAATGTTTATACGTTTAGCCGTAATTTAATGGCAAGCTTTGACGCACTTCTCTGTGCTAAAACGAAAATTCTTGCTGCTTGAAACAAGCTGGTCGTCAGATTCGTACATAAATTAAAGGTCGTTATCACATAACTGTCACTTTTTTTTTTGGGCGCAACAATCCCACAGTGAGCCATGGCCTCCTAATTCTTGAGGTTTCTAGACCACACACAACGACGCGCCACAGTCGGTAGGACTCCTCTAGACGAGTGATCAGCTCGTCGCAGAGCCCTCTACCTGACAACACACAACACTCACAACAGACAGACATCCATGCCCCCGGCGGGATTCGAACTCACGATCTCAGCAGGCGAACGGCCGCAGATCTAGGCCTTAGACCGCGCGGTCACTGGGACCGGCAACTGTCACGTTATGTTTAACAATTTTCATCTGATCTTATGTTTCAATGGAGAGCATTCCCCATTGGCATGAAGGAAGTCATAAATTTGATGTCTGCCAAGCCGGCAAATGTAGGGGTTTTCGTTATCTTCCTCAGTCCTTTATGTTTGTTGTATTATCGTCGAGCTAGTAGTACAGACAATATCACACTAACTGCAGATTTTAAAGCGTCAAGTGAAGCCGATTTCTTTTGCGGTTTGATGGAAATCTTAACACCAGCCGTACTTCCCACAATCTTATGACAGTTCAATTCATAATGGCCCTCTTAAATCTTTCATGATGAGTGTGAAGTTTGTCAGGGCTGCTCGAATAATTTTTAGATACTTGAGACAATAATTGATGTATAAAATTCGTCTGACGGCGATCTCCGATATGCTTTCTTCTAAAAATAGCCTCAAATATTTTCCGGTCTTCGGTCACTTAAAAACACAGCCCCATCCGGTTTCCATGGAAATTTCTGTATTTTGGAGATTCTAAAATGGTAATAAATTATAAATGCTTATTTTTCGGTGTTTATTTATTTTTTTTCCATTTAAGTTTGTTTTTAAAACACACATTATTTGTTCTCTATACGAGCTGCCACTGTCACGACCTGCACCCTTGTAATTTAAGTTATACTGATCAACTAACTCTGTGTATCGTCAATATGCGAATTAACATACATTTGATGTTTTGCTTACCGTCCATCTCAGTATATATCTCAGTATTTAACCAACTTGATGCACAAAATTTGTTTCACGATAAGCTTTTATTTCATGTCTCTACATGTTTCGAGCACATGTACTTATCATCAGGAGGTTAAAATTGCATTACACAGCATCTGGTATCATCACACCTATAGGTGTTATTTATACCCTCAACAGGATATAAATAATTTTGGGCCTGTAATCCAACAATTCTAAACTTATCTCTTATTTAATTTATAGATAAGTTTAGGATTGTTGGATTACAGGATTTATATACATAATTCTTACCTAAAAATAAAATTTTATACCTATAAGATGATGAGCACATGTGCTCGAAACATGTAGAGACATGAAATAAAAACTTATTGTGAAACAAATTTTGTGCATCAAATTGGTTAAATACTGAGATATATGAGCATACTTTGTTATTTAGCTAGTTGTTCGAATATTCTGCCATTGGGTTATAGTGTAAACTGTCCACATATTTAAGTCATCTGGCCAGCTTTTAATAATCATTGAGACTATAGCAAAATCATAGTAATGAAATGGTTTTCCTAAAAGTTAAGATATTTAATGAGAAGCTAAGCTGCTGCTCGCTTCTTAAGAAGGGCTCTCCTCCATGCTTTCAGTTAATTGCTTGGTTTCTTCTGTTATAGATAGTGACAGTTGAACATGGGGTATTCTTGGATATGGAGCCATATAGGTTGCTGCCTGTATCAGATATGCATGGCCTTGTACCCAGAGAGCTGTAATTTTCAAGAACACCGCCATGATAACGTCAAATCTCGCACTTATGATGTTTGTTGAAAGCGGCGTATAAAATGCGGACGATTTTAGAGTAGGCAATTGTGATTGTCACCACTCCGTAACGAAAAACGAGGTGCCCAAACAGGGACAGCCTGTTACGAAGTAATTACCTGAACTAAACATACAACAGCCAAGGTCTACACACAATGTCGTTTAACTTTCTCATTTACAGCCAGTCAACCCAGATCGGTGTGCCCGCGTTTTGTCAGGTTATTGCGGTCTCAATGCCGCTAACTTTTATGATTTCCATAATGGCCATTAGCTTCTCTTCGTGAATTCTGGGATGTTGTCTTTAAAACCTATACAGATCTTGAAGAATCTGGGGTGTAGGTGTTGCCTGTATTAAACTGGTTCAGGATATGGTCTAGTGTTTGGCTTTTTGAGGACCATTAATAAATATTTGAATTGCGTGAATGGCGGGAAGCATACTGTTGTGAACTCAATGAAATCAAAGATCATGAATTATCCTGCACTTTAACTGCATAGTGCAGACTCATGCCTAACTTAAAATTATCCGCGTAATCATCACCTTCTGTCAGAACGCGCAAACACATTTTAAGACTTATAGCCACATAAATAAAAAGAAATATACCTTCTTTATCTTGTGATGCACAATACATATGATTATTAATTTTGTTGAAGGGTAAATCTGCATGGGATTTTGAAATTCCAAGTTTCAGCCATTGATGGAATAAATGTGACTTCTCACGTTGTCTGGGTCATTAGGCTGAATGGCTTATCATTCCAGTTGGTCATTGCCCTTCATTTAATATTGCACACTACTCATGATAAAACTGGAGATGGTGAGACCAGTTTGACGGCTTAAAATGAGATAAGATGTAAGTGCTATTAAAATGGAATTTACAAAGCTGGTTATTCAAGTTGTTTATAACTTACCTGGCCTCAAGAAGTTTCTGTTCTCCGTTGTGACTCTTGTTCAGCTCTCAGCCATTTACGCCTATTCTTGCTTCTTTTCCCCCGAAGCTAGTCTTCTTTGGTGAGTATAGACGGTAGAAGTCTTTGTTCACACGTAACTATTTTTTATGTTTAGTTACAACGATTTTTGAAATGATACTTTTAGAGAAGTTTTTTTTTGTACAATTGCACTCTATTAGTCCGTTGAACTGTTTGAAATATTTCACTTGGTCGTAAGTACGGATTCACTTAATTTTACAAAAATTACACATTTTCACCAAATTTCATTACAAATTTTTATTTTTAAAAGATGTTCAAATAAGCAGAACTTCATCCGCCAGATTACAGACGTGCAATGTAGTTCGCCTGGCCGTTGTAAAGTCTATGTTTTGCGTTACTAACTTGACAGTATGAATGTTTTAATACCTACAGGACGTACAAGACAGGAGCCATCGAGTTCGTGGCTAAATGCAAAGCAGGTTGTATATGTTAGGTGAACAAAAAACTTAGTTTAAGACGAGAGTATGAGACGCTGCAGTACGAGTTGCACTGGAAGGCGTCGGAATGGGGAGTAACGAAGTCTTGACAGCATTAGTACGCAGCAGACGACCGGCGCGCTAGCTATCGGGGCTGCTGTCCCACGAGTAGGCAGGCAATCCTCCGCGTTCACATCTCATTCTCCCGCCTAATTTACGAACGTATCCGAATGTACGCGATGTCTCTCGAATATCACTCGTTCAATGAAATCAGTTGAACTGTCGTCTTGGTGGTTAATATTCTGGTTAATTTTTACTCACTCAAAATTACCCATATATTCTTAGTGTGTGGAATTCTGTTGTGTTTTCTAATATGAAGGCAAGACAGATTTTTTTTTCAGTAGGTGCAACTCTTTCTGTGGGCAAACAAATTATTTTTGTTTGCAATAAATGGCTACATGTTTCGGCTCTCATACGGAAACCGTCGTAAGACTAAACCGCTACAAAATGTATTAACATAATCTGCTTTGCATATTTTGTAGTGGTTTAGCCTGATGTTGGTTTTGGTAAAAAGCTGAAACATGTAGCTATTTAACGCAAACAAAAGGAATGCATTTATTAACAAAATGATTCCTTTAGACTAAAAAAAGTTACCTTTGTTTCATTGATATTTATTTTAACGACACCTTGTCAAATGGTACGGTACAAGCCCTGGCCTGTGTTAAAGAAAGTGACAAAGTTTAATGGCATTATTTGCAACAGAGGAAAATGTGGAAACAATTAATTGTGTCCGTATTCTTGAAGGACACGCATTGACCTTCAGTCGTTCGTCTCTCACTCAGGGCTGCATATATGTCCTGTTCTTCTTTATATGAATATATTTTAGTGCATGTGGATTTAGAGACGCGTCATTACCCCCTGACTAAAATTCGTGTACAAAATCATAATTAGCAGCGCATGGAATACTATTAAATACTATTAAATCGTTATGAAGCTGTCAAAGGACCTGAAAGTTGTATTGCGATTAAATTTTCAGGAACTTTAGCACTACACGTACATTGCAGGAGGCAAAAATAAATTTTCCGGTTTGTACAAGGACTTGTAATTAGGCAATAAAACTGGGAAAATGACGTGGTATGAAAATAGGTACGTCTGTTGCATTTAAAATTCATACATTAAAGTGATGCAAGTGCCCTAAGTTACTGAAGCTTTACAAGAAGGAAAGTGTGCATCTTCTGTGTAGATGGAGGCATTATCTCATATAAATAATTGTCTGGAATGTATGAGAGATCAAATGAAACACGAGTCTAGATACGGTTGAAGAAAAATCATTGTAAGTGAAAAACGCAATAGGAAAGGAAAATGACTGAGTGGGGTTTGTTTAGCTGTTCATTTTGTGCATTGACTCGTAGGCTATAAACAGGAGCGGCTAAACTTGTGTCCACGCTCGTCCGCCGGTTTACATCGTACTTGTAATACAGGGAGGATTGCCGGATGAGAAAGGCACACCTTTAACCACGCCCGCCCAGAGCTCACGAGTTGGTGAACAAGCTGTGCAAGACTGTCACTGCCAAATTTTATAGGTCGATTCTAGGCTGACCCAGTCACCAGTCGCCAGTCGCCACCGGCACCTACCCACACTCAGCCTCCTGTAGCTATCCAGTGGTCTCTTATAAACCAGTCATCTCTCGCCATCAAGTCACCTGTCGCCATCCAATCATTTGTGGTCACCAAGTCATCCGCCATCACCCACTCGTTTGTGGATATGTAGCGACCTGTATGACTTCGCATTGAACTTTGCGATGTGATGGTTCTGTTGAAACTATTTCGAACCCATAGCACGCCTAAAAATACTCGGTGGGTTTATGCAGTAATATTTGGAAAAAAGTCGACAAACTAGAATGCACCTAAGTTTGAATTCCCACGGTTACATAAAATGATACTTAAAGAAACACCACATCACCAAAATCAAAGAAAAATAAACATACAGCAATCACAATAGTAAACTCGTGACTTTCGATGAATAATAAGCAATGTTTGCTTATTTAACAACACTGTGTGTTGAAATATAGTGACCACGTTGACAGGGGAAGTTACTAGAAAGCTGCACGAAGAGCGTGGCGTATAATCACGTTTATGTGTATTTTTGCGCATCTTTCTTCGATATTTATCTTAACTGTAGTGGTTGTAGCTACGTAGCGGATGAGTATCTCCACTATACCAAGCAATTTGAGGGTTGTTTGTCATATTACTGGATGGCCAGATATATGTAACGACTGTAGCTCCGTCGGTGTAGCGCAGTAGGTATAAGGACAAGACCGGCCATGAACCACCGAAGTGGACAGGGGCAAGGGAATCTTTTCTCTTCCTAAACCCCCAAACCGAAGACGGGGTCTGGGGCGTTTCTCCGGGTGAAAGGCGGACGGTCCGTAAAGCCTAACATTCACTTACATCTTATGTTTATTGGACCGTGCATCATCTTGATAGTTGAATAAAGATAGACCAACTTGATGTCACTTGTTTTTATTTCGTTATCTAATGCTCAATATGTTTAGAATGTTAGTACATCCATCCTCAGGAGCTTTCGACTTATTTGTTGAGTTATTTCATGGGTTGTATTGCTCTGGTTCGATGTGTGTTGGTGTTACGTTGTGTTTCGGCTGGGGTGGTGTGGTATCCGGATGCAGGCTGAAGCACTAGTGCTTCAGCCTGCATAAGGATACCACACCACACCACCCCAACCGAACCACACCGTAACTCCAACACAATCGAACGAGAGCATTACAACCCATGAAATAACTCAACAAATAAGTCGCAAGCTCCTGAGGATGGATGTACTAACATTCGAAGCTTGTTGAACATTAAATAATGACATAAATCAAGTGACGTCAAGTTGGTCTATCTTTATTCAACTATTCACTTACATCTCGCGCCGAAATTTAGGATGACAGAAACAGTGTCGTTGTTGCCCTTACGTCTTCCTGGCAAGCAGAGATGCAACTTTATTTTCGTGTTGTAAAATTCGTACATACTCTGTAAAACAGTGAACAGTTTATAGTTTGCTTGATTTATGTGGCATTGCTAATAACGACTGGTAACAAACATCGTAAGTAAAGCGTGCCGTAAAGGATTTTGCTTTGTTACTTTGTAGATGATACAGCAATTTACCACAACGCTCGTAAAGCGAGTGCTATATATTTTACAATTCTTCTCGTTTATGCGGCTAGTTAAACGGACAGCTGCTGACTTGTAGAAGATGAAGTAAACTCACTGTGAGATGAATACCAGCAAATACGTGGTAACACATATTCCCTACTTTTATCGTCTTATTTCATCCGCAGTATTAAATTCTCATTGAAGGCGACGAAGATTCAAGGTTTTTGCTATATCACAACGTTGAGACTGGTAAAGAGCTACCGACATTTCGAAGGAGTCTTTTGCTTAAATGTTTGGGATCTAGCAACCCTTGGAGAGAGCTTGAGATCCAAGAAGTCTTGATTCTTCAGAACGTTACATTACCACGGCTTTCTTAGCACGATTAATTGCAGAATTTAGGCATGTCAGGTGTGAGTCTCTTTGGTATACGTTCGAGTGTTGTTACAGAAATGGACGCAGGGTGTATATCCGTTGTGACTGTAAACTGCAGTCCTTGCGGGAATGTTTCATATGAAAGTGTGGATATTTTTAGGATTTCGTATATTACTAAATTTGACCATTCATCATTTTTTTTAAAAACACTTCTCCATTCGTTAATATTCCATTCAGTAGAACAAAAATTAGAACAAATTTTGTCATTTAAAGTAAGTGGGAGATGAGAGGGGCGTATAAAGAACAGGGGCTCTTATTGCAGGACCGTTCGTGTGTGGGAATACACACATATGATTGCACCAAATATGTACCAGAAACACTTGATCCTGTGCAAGACTTTAAGACATATATGAGAACTCTTCTCTTGATATTCTTAGCCCTGGCAACAGATGGAGCTGAGTGCTTAGTCACACGTCCCTGCCGCTAAAGAACCTGCGTTAAGGCGCTTTTACATTATGTATTCTGGATGATCACTGCGGATGTTTCAAAGTTTCAAGTTTCGAAAAACTCATTCTAAAATAATTGAAAAATCTTTGCCTGTCATCTTTCATACGTCTAAACAGAATGTGAAATTCGCCTTTCTCTTATTCTGCTCGGAACAGGCTGTGAATCCAGTATTTTCGTTTTTCTTCTTCTGAAAGAAGGTAAAGTCCGCAAGCAATGATCACATCCTCCATCCTCCTCACAGCGATCCATACCTACGACCGTAAAGATTGATAGCAGCACGCTACAAAAAAATACGATCTGTTAAACTGTTGGATTAGCAGTTCGGATGTTTCCGGCTACCGCGCGAACTTTCACGAAGGACACGGTATCGGAGCATGGCAGGAGCAGGAAATGGCATGTCTGAAGGTTCGCTACCGCACTCACAAGCGTCCGCCACCTATCCCTATCCTGGGCCAACCCAATCCAGTCCACATACCCACATCCTACCTCCCGGAGATCCATCCTAATATTATCCACCCATCTACGCCTAGGTCTCCCCAGTGGTCTCTTTCCTCCGGTTTCCCCACCAAGACCCTATACGCCCCCCTCTCCTCCCTCATACGCGCCACATGCCCTGCCCATCTCATTGTTCTCGATTTTATCACCCGCACAGTATTGGGTGAGGAGTACAGATCACTTAGCTCCTCGTTATGAAATCTCCTTCATTCCCCGTTACCTCGTCCCTCCTAGGTCCAAATATTCTCCTCAACACCATGTTCTCAAACACCCTCAGCTTCCTTTCCTCCCTCAATGTCAGCGACCAACCTTCACACCTATGCAAAACAACTGGCAAGATTATAGTTCTATATATTTGTTGCTTATCTCCAACATGTTTCGCTGCTTGTGCACCATTATCAGGGAGAACACTCACGCCAGTTCCTTGAAAAACCAACTACTATTATGACCTTTTATTTACGGGTTCAATTTACTGATAAGAATGTCCTAATTGCAATTGGTTACTATTGTGGAGCAGAGAGCCAAGCATTTTTTTATGCAACAATCGTGATATTGTTTATTTTACGAGCATATTACTATAAAATAATTTACATTTTTAAACGGTATCGTACCCCGCATAATTTAACGACACTGAGTTAAGTGGCACCAATATCACACAGACCATTTTTTTTGGCATATTCGACATGTTGATATTTAAATAGAAAAGTTTACGTGGATATTTTACACAACTATGCTTTTATCTGTCAGTGGCAAAACTGGAGACACAGGTCTGCAAAGACTCTATTTAGAGTTCTACAGTGTGGGTCACGAAAAAGTAGCCCGGGTCCGTGGCATAGCGTAAATACAGAAATTAATACAGTAGCCAAATGCTGAAAGGATGTACCATCATAGAAAATGTTGAAAGTGCTTGCCTCCTACGTCAATACACAGCTGCACACGCCTAATCATGTTGAGGTATACCGGATATAGCGGTATACGAATCAAATCCGCACACGATACAGGAACTGAAGGACATCATCAGCCACGCAGTTGCAGCCATCACAATCACTACGTTACATCCGGTATACCTCAACACGGTGACAGCATGACTGTTGACTAACTGTTCACACACTCTGCGCAATATACATAGTAACGCCAGAGAGAATATCACAAGAACACGTGCAAAACGGAAGACGGGCTACTTTCTCGTGGTCCATTCTGTATTTTCGTATGACGTAAGTACAGTCAGTAATCAGAAAGGGACATGAGATGAGTACTCACTGCACCCCAGTACTTTACCATTCTTATAATGTAAAAAAAAATATTTTTTTGGACGATAGTGAATTGCATTTGGAATTATATACTTCAAGGAATTTGTCCGGTGTCTGTCCGGCCAAACCGATTTATTCCTAACCTTAGTTTAGTCGAGGGCGCGGATCGATATTTTCCTCGAAATATAGGATATTATTAATTTTTATTATTCTTTATGTGCTAGATATGACGAAGCACATGACGTAATGGTTTCAATGGTTTTACTCCTAGTTCTGAGCATGCGTGCTTATTCTTCGCTGCCCTTATACTGACTGATCAGTCTGCTACATTCTGTTGTCAGTTTATCTTCCCAAAACTTCAGATTTTTTTTGTCTATTTTCCAGCTATCCTTTTCTTGCTTCTGTGTCTGTAATCTGCTACTCTTCTGACTTCATCTAATATTCTGTTTGAAACCTCATTTTTATCTTAGCGTGGTCAGCAAAAACAGCATTTTATTATTCTACATTTCACACTCATTTTGCGGATCCTTCAGAATTTATCTATGCAGATTCAGGCTGCTATTCGTCTCTAAAACGCAGACTAGTTATATCTGTGTAAGAAAGACACGACCATTGACGGAGATGTTCTTTCTTCGTGTATGTCCTTAGCAACCACGTGTTCTCTGCACAGAACACACAGGACGATTCAGAAGGAACGTGCCCTAACATTTTGAGTACATTTATGAACATAATCTGTATAAATGAAAATACCAGTGACATGGGTTTAAGTCGGAAAGCCTAAGAATTTAAGTCATTTTGATAGTAAGATAAAGGTAAAGAAACAATTTGTTACTGAGTTCGCCATGAAGGCATTCGGCATAGTGGAGGTACAGATACATTCATTCGTAATTTCGACACCACGTGGTGGAACAATAAACTTACGGATTTTGCGCTACCGTGCGTGTAGGGTGTGAATCCTAAACAGATTATGGCCAGTTTCTAGTATTTAATGTTGTTATCGCCGGGAATTCGTGCCAAGTTTCACCAGTTCACCCCCAGCAGTCTTTATTACCGTGGAGCAGCGAACGAATGTCAAGGTTCTCTTCAAATGCAGCAAGAGAGCCGCTGAAACATCAGAATTCTTCAGACAACTTACGGGAATGTAGCTTGCTTCGCATGTCTTCGTATGCTTCAGATGTGAAAGAAGCACGAGTTTCTTCAAGGTTAAGTGGTGCTTAGAGCTCTAGATACGAACTATGAATCTTCTAAATATTTTCGAACTATTTTGAATAAGTAGTATTCCCCAGTTGCGTTCATGGGTGGATAATATTAGGATGGATCTCCAGGAGGTGGGATGTGCGTATATGGACTGGATTGGACTGGCCCAGGATAGAGACAGGTGGCGGACGCTTGTGAGTGCGGTAATGAACCGTCGGGTTCCGTGAAATAAGGGGAATTTCTTGACTAGCTGCAAACCAATTAGCTTCTCAAGAAGGACTATGCACCATGGAGTAAATAAGTAAGTAAGTAAGTGAGTGAGTGAGTGAGTAAGTATGTAAATAAGTAAGTGAGTGAGTGAGTGAGTAAGTAAGTATTCCTCCGTTTATAAAAATTAGATGTAAGTCTTTAAAGCGCTACATGACGTTAGTGCATTAACAGTGACGTATCTTTATCGGCGGGATGACCAGGAACTTTGGTGTATTTGACCCATTTTGGCAGTTCACAATTATAAGGAAGTGGAAGTAGTTGTTTGGTGAATAACTGCTAAAAGAAAACAGCACTTAAAATGTCGAAATGAGCAATATGCCAAGACGGGATAAATGTATCATTGTGGTCGGGCATTATGTGGCAAGATAATGAGTGACACGTCATTGGAAAAAGTGACCTACATTTAACATTTAGAATTGTAATTTTAATTTAATTTTTATTACTTAAAGGACTTCACTTAATTAACAGTCCTTAAAATCGTGTTTCGTAGGTTATAATCGGTTCAAGAACTGTGATCAGTAATTCTGAATGCTTAGTTGAGAGAATTACGAAAGAAGAAGGTGCCTACAGCCAAGTTAAGGTAGGCTATTTTCCTAACATTCCTTGGAACGATTATGGGGTCCTGCCAGCCTTCTATTCAGGGGATGTCACAATACGCTTACCGCAGGTATCGTGAAGCTAACACTTAAACACACATAGTGCTGAAGTTGATGAGTATGGCTGTACTTGTACTTCCAAACCCCCCCCCCTCCCCTCGCCGGCCATCGTAGTTTGTATAGGAACAATTTTAATACTACGAGGCCTATTCAGAAAGTAAGTAACGTTTCGCTGTAAAAAATCGAGTAAGGTTTCGTGTAAAATTTTATTGTTATCAGATTCTACATTCTTCAAACTATTTTTCCACATATTCGCCGCCATTATTGAGGCACTTATCGTAGCGGGGCACAAGTGTTTGTATACCCTTCTCATAGAATGCGGATGCCTGCGATGTTAGCCACTACTGAAAATATTATAGAGTATAGTCCTTGAAATCTGAGGGAAGTGCAGGGACAGATCAGAAGTTGTGAAACGTCTGTCGTCACGCACTCTTTCGTTGACCTTACGCAGCAAATCATCATTCACCAAAGATGGACGCCCACTTCGCGACTCATCGTGCACGTTCTCTCGTCCTTCACTGAACATCCGAACCCATTTCCTAACCATGCCATCACTCATCGCATTGCCACAATA
>Ga0123354_10005435_pt1 | contig 18518 bp, 9 predicted proteins | sample TergutLab28metaG_2_FD_97872 | JGI IMG/M metagenome (GOLD analysis project Ga0123354, IMG submission 97872) | Labiotermes labralis P4 segment gut microbial communities from Petit-Saut dam, French Guiana - Lab288 P4 | ecosystem: Host-associated > Arthropoda: Insects > Digestive system > Gut ...
GAGTGCGGTAATGAACTTTCGGGTTCCGTGAAATGCGGGGAATTTCTTGACTAGCTGCAAACCAGTTAGCTTCTCAAGAAGGACTCTGCACCATGGAGTAAGTAAGTAAGTAAGTAAGTAAGTGAGTAAGTCAACGCCACACCCCTACCGCTTAACCCCCGGGAATGGGACCCGGTGCCCATTTTATAGGAAGCTGGATGGACTCTAGTTCTGAACGGCTGCGGAAAAGTTCGCCCACACCGGTATTCGATTCCCAGACCATCTAGCCCGTAGCGAGTTACTTTACCGACTAGGCAAGGCCAGGTCTGCCTCTAAAGGAGTTTCTGGTTAATCCCACCATTGTGAATCCTGACCCCCTCTCATCAAAAATTTTCTAGATTCATAGCATCATAATCAACAAATCGTTATGAGGAACGTTGGGACGTAGTTGCTAGAAAAACTTGTGTTCGTTGACCGGATATCCTCCTCATCAAGTACCGTCATGTTCATTCCTCTGTTCAGACAGGCATAGCGTCTAAACACACACTGTAGCTGCTTCCTTTACTTCACTTTAACCGTCATTTGAAGCCATCCTGCCAGTAGACGCAAAACAAGGGTGATTCTTAATCCCAGGCATAGCATGCTGGAGTTAAAACATGAAGTCGTGTAACACCCTGTATGAAAGGCACGGCTTGAGGCTGGCGTGCGGCACACGTACGGTATTTTCGTGGCCCGTAAACCCATAACATCTTATTAGAAAGAGCTCATTTTATATTTTTGTAGAAATTCTTTGATAAAATTATTGGCTCGTTGAATTAAAAATTGTACTTCGTATGGGGTTTTCTAATTTTTTTGCAAGAAGTAAATGGAAATTGTGTCTGAAACAGCGTAGTCGGTATAGCGGCTGGCGACGGTCTAGACGGTCTGAAGTTCGAATCCTGGTAGGGGCGAAATTATCCGTGCCCATCCTGACCAGTCCTGGAGCCCACCCAGCCTCCTGAACAATGGGTACCGGGTCCCTTCTCCGGGATAAAGCGGCCGGTAAGCGGCGTTGACCACCCAATTACATCTAGTGCCGAGGTTAAAGAAAGAACGGATCTATACATCTCTCCTTCTAGGGCTTCGTGTCCTATTATAGGGAGATCTTTACTCAACGCACGTCCTTAAACTATACCTGATTTGAAGTTTTCATAGCGCCGTTGACGAAGATTAGATTCTCCTGAGATAAGATACAGTTCGAGTGTTAGATACGGACGTGTCGGGGGAGATTACTGCCTCCATCTTCAAGGTTGTTCGGTACTGAGACAACAAGCTTCTTCGAGGCGACAGAAACAAATTGTCAGTTACCACGACGTAATATCTCCGAAAGACTTTGGTGTTTCCTAAACAAGTTTCCTGAAAATTTTGAGTATACTCTGATAGATTTAACGTCGCAGTCAGTTTACAGTTTCGGTAAAACAGAAACGCCTGTCGCACCCTCCTATATACTCTTCGGCTGTGCCAGTGAATGAGTGTGCAGAAATCCTGTGTAGCGATCATTTGCTGTGCATTGTGATTAATATATAGCCATTTTGTGTGACATGTGCTTCCTTACTGACATAATGACAAGGCAAAAGAACAGGAAACTGGAATATGAATGCAACATTTTTTAGGTTGTATAGATTTAAAGCGAATATTCAATTGAGCTTAAAAGGAACCCTATTTGCTCAATTTGTTTGGATTCATTTTCAGGTTTTAGTCGCGTTATAACGCACTGCGAAAAGCGAATCTTCATTTCTGTCCACCAGCCGGACCATCCACATGGAACAGTGCTCCTCCCACCGGGGAGACTCAAGAAAATTCCTACTTTAGATTCCTACTGAAACCGGTGGATGTGTTCCGCTTTTGGTCGAAATCGGACAAAAGTATCAAACACTCTACATGAAAAGCTACGTTAACTATCTGCTAACATTTCTCCGTGATTGGTCTTTATATTCGCGACCGGTTGTTTCCTTTGTTAGTTCCGATCTGTGGCCGAAGTTAAGTTGGGGAACTAACACACTCTCCGGCGTCATTTGTTGTAAAGCTTTATATTTACGGGAGATGAAATAAGATATTTTTCATTTTCCGATAAATCGATTATAATCGTTTGATTTATATTTAACGTACAAATATATTTTGTAACTTGCTGTGTCAAACTTGACAAGGCACATTTCAAATACTCGCATTGTCAGTCTTTTCCTTGAGAAAAGTCAGAATATTAATGTTTAGGAGTAATTAGGGTTCGAGAGGGTGGAAGAGTTTAAATATTTGGAAACAACTTTAACAAATCAAAATTCTATTCCGGAAGAAATTAAGAGCGGATTGAGGTCAGGAAATGCTTGCTATCATTCGGTGCAGAAACTTTTGTATTCCAGGTTGCTATCCAAAAATTTAAAGATCAAGATATATAGAACTAAACTATTGCCTGTTGTTTGGTATGGATGTGAAACTTGTTTGGTATGGATGTGAAACTTGGTCGCTGACATTGCGGGAGGAAAGGAAGCTGAGGGTGTTTGAGAACATGGTGTTGAGGAGAATATTTGGACCTAGGAGGGCAAGGTAACGGGGGAATGGAGGAGATTGCATAACGAGGAGCTAAATGATTTGTACTCCTCGCCCAATATTGTGCGGGTGATAAAATCGAGAAGAATGAGATAGACTGGGCATGTGGCGCGTATGGGTGAGGGAAGGGGGGTGTGTAGAATATTGGTGGTGAAACCGGAGGGAAAGAGACCACTGGGGAGACTTAGGCGCAGATGGGTGGATGATGTTAGGATGGATCTCCAGGAGGTGGGATGTGGGTATATGGGCTGGATTGGGTTGGCCTAGGATAGAGACAGGTGGCAGACGCTTGTGAGTGCGGTAATGAACTTTCGGGTTCCGCGAAATGTGGGGAATTTCTTGACTAGCTGCAAACCAGTTTGCTTCTCAAGAAGGACTATGCACCATGGAGTAAATAAGTAAGGAGTAATAAGGGGCCGAAGGAACCAGAAGTGGTACGCTTTGCGGATGTTTCCTAAATTACTCGGGCCGTCAAATAGGACTATTTTGACTTCAGCATTTAAACTACATTTTATGGTCGTTAAATCAAGCGATAGCTTGATATATAATTATTTATGTACTACACTGTGCCGGTAATTTTGCTAAGTTTTATCACTTGTTATCTATATTCTCTGAGCCCCACTTTGAAGAAGCCCGTCACATGTTCCAAAAATGTTTCTGTGAATATATTAAGAATGTTTGGAACTTTACCTCCAGTATTTCTAAACTACTGCATTTCTTAGACCCAGGGAAAATTATACCGTTTTCTTCCATCCATTTTTATCTGCTACGAGGAATTTAAAATCAAAGCGCCAACCAAAGTTATGGAGTGTACCAATATGCTTAGTTTTGTTCGTTTAAAGTGATGCAAGAAACGTTTTACGCGTATGCTCGTGTAAGATACCTGTGTGTTAAGCAACCAAGTACGTTATCGTATGCTGCAGAACGACCATTGAAATGTTGAGAGATACTCAGTTTTTCAAAACGTTTCCTGCTCTTGTGAAATCCGACACGTCACCAATGCCTTCAAGAGAAGCCCACATTTAGATCCTTTCTTAAAACAGTTTTGTCCCCTACAGAACTTCACAGATTATTTCATAAATACAAATCTTAATAACGTTCTTCTATGTACATCCAGATTTGCCAAGTAGTTCTTTTACGAGGTCTTCTGATGAAAATTTTGTTGTCTCCATATATGGCGAATATCCCGTCCATTCCACCTTTAACTAGGTCCATCATCCGAAATCTATTTTGGTAAGTGTGCAACTGGTGAAGCATCGCATTATCTAACACTGTCAGTATTTCTGTATCTTCTCTCGTAAATATTTTTCGTCCACAAAAAATTGAGGAATAACTTTATTTTTGGGGGGAATGTACTGGCTTTTATCTATATTTTTAGTTTATTTCTTTTGAATATGTCACTAAAAATGCTAACCAAATTATACTATGGATGATTTGAAATATTTTTCGACCAGAAAATGGCGCAAAAACTTCATCTTGAAGGTCATCTCTCTTCGTATGTTGCTGTTTCTTGCAGAAAACTCGCACAAAAGAAGCGATTTGCCACGCAGTTAAAGAACATTTGCAATTCTATTCGACTCCATTGAGTTTGTCTCATCCATTGCAACTTTGGGACAAACCACACGCTTCTGCAACAGCGAAAGAGGAATTCTTCTTTGTGAACTCGAGGAAAACAATGTAGTGCATGATCACCCTCAGTTCCGCAAAGACATGTATAGCTCCGATAGTCAACAGTAACAAAGACGCCATCATTTTTACCCCCACCACCATCATCATCAACATTACCAGTTGCAGCAGTGTCACCGTATTTGCACATATTGCACGTAGGGCATGCGTCTTTTAATTTGTTGCTTCTAGTCAAAATTTATGACAGATATATTAAAAATTACCAGACTTAAAGAGGGAGGTTTAAAGGAAACAGTATTAATTATATATATATGGTCGCTGGTTCGATCCCAGCTGGTGTCATTGGAATTTTCATTGACATAAAATCCTTCCGATCACACTATGGCCCTGGGGTCGACTCAGCCTCTAACAGAAATGAGTACCAGGAGCATTTCCTGGGGGTAAAGGCGGCCGGTGCGTAGGACTGACAACCTTACCACCATCCTGTGCCGTTGTCATGAAATCTGGGAACCTTAACTGCTTTACTTATATATATATATATATATATATATATACACTTATTTTTGTCTATGAATTTACGATAATGGAAAGGGCCGTGAAGTGTTTATATTCCTGGAATTTTTGTTTTGCACCTCTCACACATTTTTAATTTATTGCTCTTAGTCGTGTTCGTACAATCGCGAAAGCGACTAGTGACATCGTCGTGTCTGTTTGTCCATCCTTCTGCTCGTTCGCGTAGAACAACTCGGCTTCCACCGGACGGATTTTCTTGAAATTTTTTATCTGAGTATTTTTCGAAAATCTATTGAGAAAATTCAAGTTTCATTATAATCGGACAAGAATGACGGGTACTTTATACGAAGGCATATGCACGTTTGTGGTAATGTGTCGCTGAATCCTTCTTAGAGTGAGAAGCATTTCACACAGATGTTGTAGAGAAAATCAAAACACACATTTTGTGTTCAATAACTTTACAAAAAATCGTACTCTTTTTAAGATAGTGTGGACAAATGTGGAATATACAAGACAGGCCACAGATGACAATATAATACGGCGCATGCTGAATAAGTAAGGCTACAAACACACACTCATAACATGCAGCACTTATTGCCTTTCTACTGCCACAATGGTTACACGAATGCGCTTCGATTTTATGTTCTACGCATATTAACCTCTCTTGTAAGATCCGAATCTATGATTGCAAAAGTAATCACATTTCAAGCAACGTGCTGCAAAGAGCATTAGTCATTTTTTGACTTAGGCCAACTTATGTTTCTACATCCGTACATATTTACATGTGATTAAAAATTTATTTAGTTTCTGCCCAAATTCTGAAGCATTACGTTCGTCTTGTGATTTTTTTCAGTGTCTCTGGACAGAGAATCCACCACTACCTTTCAACGTAAAGCCCATGGCCGATAGTACATGTCATGGTGTTGTTGATATTGATGTTGTTATTTATACCTGTGAACACGATCCATGTCGTGAGAGAAGACTTTGCATTTTTACTTGCGAATATCCGTTGGACATGACGTCCTCTTCGCCACCGATGACACTTTGTTGTATGAGAATTATGGTGATGACTTGACCGAGGACCATCACCATTTCTTGGTATGCGTGACCGCTTGTTCTGATTCACCCGAGCTCCGTCACGTAACTCAGACGCCTTTCAGAAAAACGAGTAGTGATTTTTCGCCTATTTTCCCTCTCGGAGTTATGTCGGTTAAGCTTGATATGACACGTCCCCGTTGGTGCACCAATCACAACCATATATTAATATTTTCAATCACACACACACACACACACACAGACAGGTTGCTTTCTAATCGTATTTTATTTGGTGACTTATTTCGGCTATGAATGTGGGCCATCATCAGGCCATAACGTACTGTACAGTATTTCTACTTTTTATGAAGATGGCACTTGATACACGTATACAATTAATATACATATATAGTGTATTTTTAATGTAAGAGGGGGAGATCTCCAACCTTACGATATATACGAGTTTCTATGTATTTTCGTGTTCTTGTGTAATGGGCTGAAGATAGCTGACACTCAGGACTGAAACTAGTCGCCATATAGACTATGATTATAAAGCAACGTGTTGTGTGTGATTGAAAATATTGATATATATTTGTGATACCTCGTTTAGTTGCGGTAAAGGTTTCTTTGTTTTGTGACATGTCCATACCGGCACGGGGATACAATCGTGTTTTGATCCAGTGAGTTCAGGAGTTAAGTTACGTAGCTTATGTCCATCTTGACCCTTGAAGATGGGACAGATAGGTTGTTCCGAAACGTCGGTGAGGAATTACCACTACGCGCTGCGTAATAGCTCCCGGTGGGAGCGAGATTTTTCGCACCCGTCCAGACCGGCCCTGGGGCCCACCCAGCCTCCAATACAATGGATACCGGGTCTTTCCCGGGGGTAAAGCGACCGGAGCGTGGTGTTGACCACCCACCCCCATCTAGCGCCGAGGTTGAAGGAAGTGTAGAGCTATACATCTGTTCCCCCTCTGGGCCTTCGTGGCCCGTTCTAGGGTGAATCTTATCCTACTGCCATCATTTAACGCTTCATTGTGTTTGAATATTTATGGACACAGTTTTCATACCATCGTTTTCTCGAAGCAGAGGGTCAAAGAACTGGCTTCGGAACATGCTCATGGAGAGTCAAGAATACGACTTTGAGCTTTGCAGTGGTTTCGCAGGGGGTAATGAGACCGTTAGGTGATTATGACAGACAGTCGATGTGTTCCAATTAAAAATACTTTGAGCTGAAATGCAATGTTATCTTGTGCATGAGTTAATTGTGTTTTGCGAGATTTAGTTTTCCGTTGTGTTCTGTCCGGTTTGAAGTCCGGCTTCTTATATAGTAAAAACCTAACAATTGATTATCAGTGGAAAATAATAGGAACTTATTTGTTTGAGAGGAACTGTGTGTCCTCTACGCCCTGTGATAATGAAACCGTACACACGCTGTAAATATCCAAACTTTTACTCCTGGATTGACAATACTACTGCAGCGACCCCTTGCCGATGCTGTAAGTATAACACGGCTGTTGACGATCTGATGATTTTCACAAACAGTTATTTTTAGTGAGCAGGTACAAGGAGAATAATGTGGCAGGTTTAGACGGCTTCCATCTTGATTAGCTATCAAGTACACCCTATTGTTAACGTCTTTTGTTAGTTGTCGCCATCAAACTGAGAGGTAGATTTAAATGCAGATTTCTAGCGGTCAACGTATTGTTCTTTAAATTCTACAGGACTTCGAGGAAATGTCATTAAAATATTTGGAATGCTTCTTTTGCAGTGTCTGAGGGACACAGTTTTGATGCATTGCCTGGTACTTGGAAAATTGTATGTAGTCAAACACATGCATGCTTATAGTAAGATCTTAAGTTCCCCTAAGACAACCTGAAGATGGCCAGTAAAGGCCGAAACATGTAGTTGTCCATTATATGGCCATTAAATACACCTCATGTGACACAGTTGTGCTTGACTACATAAAATTTTCCAAGTTTCACAACCACAACGGGGATGACACACTTCCTAAATTGCCTGTTAGTATTATTGTGATTAAACTAGGGCGAAAACGCCATCAGCAAGTAAACAGCACTGTCCAACGGTAAAGATTGGTACGATTTACTTTGGAGTGTTTAGGAGGATAATATTAATCAGGGCTTCGATGTGTCATGTGGAGGATTATGTGAATTTGATGGGACGTGTTGAGGAGAGCTTTTGTGAATACAGCGATGGATCTTAAGATGTAGTTGAAACAGGACTTTTTGGCTGACTGAATAACCGTAAACTACGTCTTATCATGTAGTCGTCCTCTTTAATTTGCTACTAATGAACTCCTACAGCCATAAAAAGACATAGTTTGCTTTTAGTTAGCTGTTCTTGCGGAAACCGGATGTTTGGTTTCATTTAAACTTTCAGTTTTTAAAAGTATTTTAATGAAAACTTTCGCTTGACTTCCTGACCGTTTGAAAATGTAAGAGGACTGCAGTCCTGTATGTACCTGGGAAACATAACATTTCATAAGCAATGTTACGGGACGGTTTTATCGCATGCACTTATCTCGAGTGTCGTGACCTTCAGTTCTTTTGCAGCATTTGTCTCATGTCAATCAGTCAGGCCGGCGTCAGACAGTGTAAGTCTCGTGCTGCAGAACCCCAACATGTCACTATGAAATACGGCCTCCATTTGCCCTGTACTAGCATGTCGCTGATAGTTTCTCGCAAGGGCATCTGACCCTTGCCAACCCAACAAGGCCGGGTTTCCTCTTGTTTTGAAACTGGATCTCTCCCTTCCTTTCTTTACTGGATGTCAGATCTCTTGTTTTTCTACCAACTCACCTAAAACCAATTTCATAAACCCCGTCTAATACAAATGATGCCTAACACAATTTTGAGAAGTCAGAACAGTGGAAAGTACTTCTAGATGTGTACTTTCTTCTGGATAATTGCGCGGCGTCTGAATTTTATATGCCGACGTTTCGGAACGCTCTGTTCCATCTTCATAGGGAGGTAGGTATGAAGTATGACTGGATTGAGAAAAGCTGGAGTATTTATACAGGAAAAGGTTCGACTCGAAAATAGATTGAACCTATTGGCTCAGGCTATTTTCGAGCCGAACCTTTTCTTTTATAAATACTCCAACTTTTCTCAATCCATTCATACTTCTTACCTACCTCCCTATGAAGATGGAACAGACAGAGTGTTCCGAAACGTCGGTATGTAAAATTAAGACGCCGGGGAATTACCCAGAAGAAAGCACACAACATTCAGAACACGGCGAAGGTTTGAAATCAAGAATACTTCTAGATGTTTCACTCTATATGCATAGTTGTGACTTGGCTGCGTGGAGAGTGGAAAATTTATGCTAGTTTTAACTCTTATCCTGCTAACGTGGAGAATACGGTGAACTCCTAATGATGCTAGCAAATGGCAGATGGGATTTAATTCGGCGTTTAAAGGGTTAGTTAAGTTACCTACTTACTCCTTCTTAAGAAGCTGACCGGTTTTCAGCTAGTCAAGAAATTACCCGCATTTTATGAAACCCGAATGTTCACTACCGCATTCACAAGTGCCCGCCACTTGTCCCTCTCCTGAACCAGCTCAATCCAGTCCATACCCCCTTATCCCACTTCCTGAAGATCCATCTCAATATTATCCTCCCATCTACGCCTGGATCTCCCAAGTGGTCTCTACGTATTAATTGACAGGATTCGTATTATAATATTTTTTGTTGAATTCATCCCGTTTTGGTACACGACACTAAAAACTGACAAACAATTCTAGCGTCAAGCACAACAAATGTTATTAGTCCCACCAACACATACTACTTGCGTCGGTCGTGCTGACAATCAAGGGGCATGAAATACATGATATTTAAGACTCGAGATTAAATGCACATTTTTTCCAATTTTCTAGATCGCACAAATTCATAATATACATGTATTTTATTTTGAGTTTTAAATAACATGTATTCAGTGCCTGAAGATGGTCAGCACGACCGAAACGTATTTGACGGGAATAATAAAATTTAATGTGGCTGAGGGCAGTACATGTCAATTTTTAATTTGTATTGTACTTTTCCGCAACAAACTTTCCATCTCATTATGTTGTCGTTTGTTCCTTGAATGTCTGTGGCTGCATGCTGTTACTCACATTACCGTACTACGCTGAATATTCAAGATAGCCTGTGTGCACTATAATCATTGTGCTGGAATTATAGTCAGCTACCGGAAATTGTAGCACTAAATATACTGTCTCAGTTAAGGGACAGTGTCTATATAATATCCATGTAAGTTCATAGCGCAACATCCTTCTTTTCAGACGATAAGTACTTAATAACTAAAGCAAAACTCTTGCTTTTAAGAAAGTTGAAAATCAGAAATGTGTTGAAGAAAATAACCCACTATCGATTCTGTAATATCCAGCTTACATTTTATTCTAAATTCCTTTTAGCGTTTTCTACCCATCTATGCCTAGTTTTGCATATGGTTTCTCCCCGTCGAGTTTCCTAGCCAAAATATCAGAGAAACTGCTCCACTTAGCAACATTGCTCCATCCGCAGCAGACGTTTTCTGATTAGACTTGTAAGAACCTTCTCTTGTCCCTGTATTTAGAATTTGCAACCCTCTTATCCTAATGACTTCAGAGCTCTCTTGCCTAGGAAATACCACAGTGTCATGGCTTTATTCTGGCAGTTTCTTTTGTAATTACTGTCCGGACATGTCGCGTGTCTGCTAGCATTCCTATTACTTAAGCGCAGTAACCAAGACTAGAGCTGCTGCAGTTAATAATTCACCGTTTGCTGCCTTATTATTTTCTTCAAGTGGAACGGTTCACATAATGGATATGCTTCACTGGCTTAGCATTAGCGTGCTTAAATATGTAGACTGCCGTATTTTGGGAAACAAATACTGAATTTTTTGAGGTTGTGACGCGTAGTTGTTTTGAGGAAGTAAATTTTGATTTCTGCAGGAGAGTTAAGTTGTACATTTTACAAAAATATTCACTCAAAAGCGTATCGGTGGAATCGGGTAATGGGTTAAGGTAAGCCTAGTCCGTGTGTTAAATTAATGAGTTTGGGCAGATACACATTCAGGGCTCTCTACGCCTAACGGAGAGGGAGACTGATAGAGAACTAGACGCGGGTGTTGTGATGAAGGAATGAAATATCTTATTACGCAGGAAATCAAACCTCAGCCGTTCAACCAATAGCAAATCACTTTACTCGGCCATCCCATTTCGCAAATGACAATGATGGAAAAAACACGAATCTCAAAAGAATGTTCCAGTGACAAGGAATAAAAGATATAACAGAACAAAACAGCACTAAAAGCTGACTGCTAATTGTAAGAAGGCAAAATAAACCTCTTATTGATGCCATTCATCAACTTACATGCAATCATATTTTGGGAAAATGTATCAAATATAAGCAAATCATTCGAGATTTTGAAGATACATGTATACGTTTATAAGTCATATATGAATCACCTATGTTATTTAGGGCACCAAATTTCACAAAATTCCCAGTTTTGTAACAGATTTTTGTGGACATCTTTTTTACCGATTCCCTTCTGAATCGGATGAAAAATGTAGAAAATATGGACAAAATTTTACTTACGCCCCTGAATAAACTATTGCTTTAATTGCACCAATTGTCATGATGTTTATAATTACTCAATATTAATGCGATAGATTTTGTGTTATGAGTTTCATTCCAATGAATCAAGAATTGTGGAAAGAATAATTATACATTAATTTAAGTAAACTGTGGTCATCACTAAGCCGATTTTCACAAACTCGTGCTTTCCCGCATATTTTTTAATTTCTATTCCGAATTTTACGAAAATCCGACAGACGGATTAGTCAATGATATTACGTCACAGACAGACCGATGGACGCGAGGTCGGACGTGGTCTGTATGTAAGACGGTCTTTTATTTACTTCGTAAAGATGGCATAAAGATTCGCAAAGGAAGATTCTGCAAAGTGGGGTAAATTGTGACTTTCCAATAGGTATGATAGCTGCGAACTGTAATTTGGAAATGTGGAAGGAAGCAACTGTGGCCTGCTTTACTGCACTGCAAAATCGTTTTCTGAGGGCATTCTAGATACCTGAGATTATCTTAGGTGACCTCGTTCCGTTGTGTACATATCAATCGTTAAGTTTTACTTTTCGAAGAGCACATCTACATAGATCTCGTGTATTTTATTCGATACTACTACATGTTTTGGCTATCCATATTAGCCATCACCGAGAGCACTGGATTATACCGAAGCAGTATAGAATCATATCCTATATGCAGAGTGGGCCACGAAAATGTAACCCGCCTTCCGTTTTGCACGTGTCCTTGTGATATTTTCTCCGACGTTGGTGTGTGTATTGTGTAGAGTGTTTGAACAGTTAGTCAACAGTCGTGCTGTCACCATGTTGAGGTACACCCGATGTAACACAGTGATTTTGATGGCTGCAGCTGCGTGGCTGATGTTTTCCTTCAGTTCCTGTATCGTGTGCGGATTTGATTCGTATACCGTGTCCCCAGAGAGAAAATTTCTCGGGGGACACTTGAAAAATGCGGTATACGAATCAAATCCGCACACGATACATGAACTGAAGGCCAACACCAGCCACGCAGTTGCAGCCATCAAAATCACTGTGTTACATCGGGTATACCTCAACATGATTAGATGTGGGCAGCTGTGTGTTGATGCAGGAGGCAACCACTTGCAACATCTTCTATGATGGTATATCCTTTCAGCATTTGGCTACTGTATTAATTTCTGTATTTACGCTATGCTACGGACCCGGACTACTATTTCGTTGCCCACCCTCTATTAGTTTAATGTCGTTTATTATTCCGTCTTCGGAATAACAATTATTATAATTCTTTAATTATAACCTTACACGCACTCTTTGTAAGGAGAGTTCTCTCCCCTCTTGCTCTCTTTGTGTACCAGCGCCCTACCTGATGATGGCAGATGTGGACAGCCGAAACATGTAGCAATGTTAAATAAACCAAATATTCAAGATCTATGTAGTTGTGTTTATCGGATAGTGAATAAAATAATACATAATTAAAATCGAGATTCTTGCTTCAGTTTTTCTCTCTCTTTTACTTGGTTTTTTTTACCTTTTGTACATGTTGTATTCTAATTTGTCTCGTGTTTATTGTTGCTAGTTTTAAGTTGTCTTGTTTGTAATTGTTGTTGGTTGGCCGTGTGTATTGTTGTAATTGTCCTGTGTGTATTGTTATCACCTTATGTGTATTTGTTGTACTATGTGTGCATTGCTGTTTTTTACTTTAGATGCCGGACTGCTGGCTAGAAGTCACTATTCGGAATGTTCTGCGACCGGCCACCTCGATACAGGTTTTTATTGGTTTCCTTGTGTCTAAAAGCGAATGCTGAGATGGTTATCAAGATTTCAAGTTGCCACTACATGCTTTTCATGTAACCCTCCCGACTTAAATTTAGTAGTAACCAATTTCATATTTTGTATACATGTAAAATAACTACTGTCACCGGGTAACAAACCAATTGCAGTAAATAATAGTAATAATAATAATAATAATAATAATTATTATTTTATTTCTGAATTTATTTTGTAAGGATGGTCGATCAGGGGTTGATCCAGGCGGGATCGAATCCTCAGTGTATTGTATTTCAGTTTCCAGAGAAGCAGGTTGCAGTAGGCCACTCACGTGTTTCCGTGCCATACGGTGTTGATGCTTTGTGCGGCCTGTTGTCCATTGATGAGACCTGGAGATAATGGGAGATAGAGTGATGCTCCTCCACCTCATCACATGTCACACCCGTCTGTCATCTGTACCACTGACACGATGTTGCCAGATGGGCAGATAATACAGTGGGGGGTGTTTATGTTGGATTTTGATGTGGAGTGCTGCCATAGATCATCGTGTTCTGAGATATCTGACCATATGCTACTTGCGTTCGTTGTCTCCATGAATGAATCATATACAGGTACTAAACACACTTCTGTTCTTTGTTTCGAACAAGCGAAATTCGCTTTTTGAACCTGCTGTGTATCGCGGATTTTATTCTGTTGGCGAAGGTTAAATAATGTTTATGCAACTTTAGCGTTGCACCGTTGCACCGTGCATTTTGTAGTTTATTTAAGTAACACACCAACAAATGCACATATATAGTCTTTAATAATCTAAAATTTACATTAAAACATTTAGAACGCTCCTACATGTTTCGATCATACCATCATTTCATGCTCCCTGAGGATGATCGTATGATCGAAACATGTAGGAGCGTTCTAAATGTTTTAATGTAAATTTTAGATTATTAAAGACTATATATGTGCATTTGTTGGTGTGTTACTTAAATAAATGTTTATGGACGTCCAACAATATGTGCATGTATGTCAGCTACTACTTTTCCACAGTCAGATTCGTAAGCCTGGGGAATTTATATAGTGGATCAAGAATTATAATTTATTGAAACGAAATGTATATAACTCGAGGTATTGAGTGCATTTACCATTCTCTCGCTCTCTCGTGGGCCAAATATTGTAGGTTACTTTAACTTCACGATCATATATTACCGTTATTTTATATTTCTGCGTGATTTATTTCCCCATAATACTCACATTCTTGCAAACATAATAATACAAAAAGACTGACGTTTCCTATTGGTGGCCTGTTAAGTTGAAGGTGAGCTGATGTGCAATTTGCATATGGCGAATGTGGCTGTAGAAACAGTCACGCTTAGCTGGACATATAGATCAACTGTTCACACGAGGCAGCTGTTGCATGACTTGTGGGTTTTGAATACTGACCGTAAATATTTGAATATGTTTTTGATCATTTTATTTCGGAGTGTATTAGTACTCAGTTATGTACTGTCTGCGTTCTGAAAGTAATATGAATTGGATTTTAGTCAAAGTTTGTTTTACCTTCTTTGACGAATTCAGTTTCCGTTACTTTTGCATCGGGTCTCGTGATGACGTTGTACTGCAAGCATTTCCTACATAATATCAGTATAAACAGGCTGATGTATAGCCACTTTTAGTGGAGATTCTGCAGACAGAACACGTCGCTAATCTTTTATATTGTAAAATACATAATATTAATTTCTACTGACCGCCAACTTTTATGCAGAGAAAAAGCGTTGTAAAACAACATAAGCGTCTAAATGTTTCTCAAATTTGTGTTCAATAAAATGTTGTAAAAACACGTGTGTCTTATTTAGAGGGATGTTGTCATGATTCGAATTTAATTATCGTGCTAGTCATTTCTGTTCCGATGGCTTGCTACACAGTTATAACTAACTAACTAACTAACCTTCTCCTTGCAACGAAGTCCTTTTTGGAAAGCTAATAAATAGTTTATCACATATTCAAGAAATTTCCGCTTTTTATGGAAACCCGAAGTTTCAATACCGTGTTCACAACAGCTTGCCACTTGTTCCTATCCTGAGTCATATTAATCCAATCAGTTCGCCTCATGACCGCTGTATCCGTAAGTAAAGCGTTCATGTTAGAGCTCAGTTGAAACCTGATGGCACGCGGTGACACACGGTAGGGGAAATGAAGGGGAAACATGCGAGTGGAGTGTGTAGCCAGTAGTCTTGCACTCTACCTCAGAACATGATGCATCCAGCATTACTACCATTACTACCGCTGATGCGCACACCTCGGCTGCCAGTAGTCGACTGAACTGCCCCCCCCCCCCCGCCCGCCAATTTAAATGGACTCGTCCGTTTCGCTGAAAGACCAAATCTGGTTTCTGCGCGTGTGCCATCACATTTCAAACGTGCTCTACCATTGAATACGAGGCTCGGTGGACTTTTCAGAACCATTCTGGACGCCGTAGTAGAGAAAGAGAGAGAGAGAGAGAGAGCGAGAGGGGGGTCTCTTTACCCTGCAGTCGTCCAGTCCGTAGACTAGCCTCTCGTATCTGTAAATTGCTTGCGAACAGTGTCTTTGACATTTCGTTTTACTTATTCATCATGTCGTCCAGTTTTAGTATAAAGAGCCCTGACTGACTGGCTGAGCTCTACCTGTCTAAAGTGTCAAATGTGTTTGACAGTTTTGACTGCCTATGTCGAAACTACTTTGTGCAGCGTTAAGAAGACAAATGCACAGAGCTATACACTTCGTCAGCAAGTTTACACCGCTTTGCTGTTACAAACCTGCCATTAAATAACTCCTATCCGACGAAGCAAAGAATGTGAATTGTAGGAAGAACGACACCTAATACAAGCAAGATTTGTTTCCAGAGACTTTTGTAAAAGTAACTAATGTTTTAATTTTACTTACAGATTGGAAAACTAGGTACATTTTAAATGAAAAGTTTTCTTTCATGACATCATTTATGACTAGACTGGGGGAGAAAAATGGATTTTCACATCACAACATTCTTTACTTACGTGGAATTACTGAATCCGTAAACTTCTTCTCTCCAAATGCGGGTCTTGTAAAACCACTAAAAAAAACAGCTTTTTTTATTGTTTCCATGAAGCGAAGTCCTTGATGAAAATCTAGTATTCCGTCATCTGGCACGGAAATATCAAATAACTGTAGGAATCAAGGATTACTACCGCGTTCAAAATACAGCTCAGATTGTTACTACCCCGTGCCTAATAAATCCATTCTACATATATATATATATATATATATATATATATATCTTATTTAAAGTAAAATTTAATAGAATCGAATAAACTTCTAGTTCTTCTAAATTGTCTCTTTCATTCAGATTGTAAAGCAATATTTTGTATGCATTTCTCGCAAATTTCTTTCATGTTAAATGCTCCAATCATTATATCTTCCTCTATCTTATGACCCTAATAAAATTCCCATGATAAGTGGACCCTCTCACCACAGCATGGCGCTACCTTATGTTGCGGATGGAGGAACGATATCCAGCACGGAGGGTAGCTGCTGATGTATCGAATAAGAAGCAGTGGAAAACTGGCTAAAGGTGGTAATTCAGCGAGGTGTTAGCAACTCCTCGTCGTAAAACATTACCTTGTTGCGAAACGTTCGGAATTGCCTAATCCTTTGTCTGGTTGGTATAGGGGCGGGTGTTGGGCACTTGTGAATACGGTTATGAACCTTCGGTTTCCATAATATGCGGGGAATATATTGACTATCTGAGAAACTGTTAACTTCTCAGGAAGGAGTCCACTCCTTGGAGTTAGTTAATGAAATTCGGCCATTACCAAGTCCAAAGTTATACAAATAATTATTTTGTTCAGAAGAATCAGAAATCATTTGGGAAAAAGTTTGCCAGCCCTTTCTGTGTAACGACTGCAGTGTAGCACCCTTCTGGTTAAAGCATGGAGGACATGGGATGCAGGTTGCCTCGCGACAGTATCGCAGTTTCTGACGGTTAAGCCGCCCTCTCCTCGTCTTCCCCCCAGGCACGGAGTCAGACCTCCCGTCACTCGATTATCTGCATCACTTGCTGATGGACTTGAAGTGGTATCTATTGACAGCATGTTAAATAGACATAGGCCTGCCGAGATAAATCACACATGTCTCCTCGCCGGGCGGAATATGGTGTCACAAAATGTGTACGGGTTTTCCTACAGCAGGAAATATCGACAGGTCTGTTGTCTGTGACTCGGCTGGGTTGGATCTCTGACGGAGAACCTCTGGTGTTGCGATAGCTCAAACTGTTGGTCGCTAACCATTCTACACGGCGGCCCGGCTTTGGTCCAAGGGCTCCGCGTGTTTATGATGGACAGAATTGCACTGGCACAAACTTTTCTCACGGCACATCATTTTTCCCACTATTTATCATTTTACTTATGTTCATATTCATTCGTCTATAGTTCCGGGATTGACGAATGGGAGCGTCAGAGGCCGGAGTTAGAAAAGACGTATTTCCTCCCCCAGTAAAACTCAAGAATAAAATATCCAACTTAGGCAGTAAAAAATTAATTTAAGAAAGTAAATTTGTTCAGGGCCACACCATGAGGGCACATGGGAGTTGTAGAGGTATAGCTCCACTTATTTTTATCTCGTCACTAGATGTTGGTGAGCGGTCAACTTACAGCAATGGCTGCTTTTAATGAATTTGGGTAATTAGAAATAATTGCATAATTAAGGAATGTTTATCTATGTGTTGCAAATGAGATATCAGTTGGTAGAAAGGGGATATGCGAAGATTCTCTGTGATCAACCCAGCCTTCTGTACAATGTGAATTGGTGAGTAAGGACTAATGGTACATAAATCTTATTACTCACTTTCCTCAAGTACTGAGTTTATAAGTGCTGAGAGGTTTACATACGCTTTTTATGCACTCCTAGAAAATGAAATGGATAATTACAAGCCATTTAATTTTATTAATTTTTTATACTTTTTCCTATATCTTTGCTATAGCGCTATATAAAATCCACAAATTTGACGTTCAGATGACCGTGTATGGTGATATATTCTTATAATAAAAGCAACTAGATGTACTTATTACTCAAATTTATTTTTGGAATAAAACTCTACATGTTTTGGACAGTTCCTTTGTCCATCATCAGGAGTTTTTCACTCTACACACAGAAATGGTATATGTCATACACGTTTTGCTGACAGCTTGCTCGCAAGTTGTCAGCATAACCAGTAAGAAATATACCATTTCTGTGTTTACAGTGAAAAACTCCTGATGATGAACAGAGGAACTGTCCGAAACATGTAGCCTTTTGTTCCAAAAATAAATTTGAGAAATTAGTGCTTCTAGTTGGTTTTATTATAAGAATGGCTGTTTATTGTATCATACCAAACTGATGTATACACAAATTGAGAGTAAAATGCAGATATATTGAATGTTAAAACAGGCGGTA
>Ga0123354_10005439_pt1 | contig 18514 bp, 15 predicted proteins | sample TergutLab28metaG_2_FD_97872 | JGI IMG/M metagenome (GOLD analysis project Ga0123354, IMG submission 97872) | Labiotermes labralis P4 segment gut microbial communities from Petit-Saut dam, French Guiana - Lab288 P4 | ecosystem: Host-associated > Arthropoda: Insects > Digestive system > Gut ...
AATATTTAACGATTGCACGTAAAGCGAAGGGAAGCGACAAATGGTTTATAGGCAACGTCTGCGGTGAAAACGGGTTTACCTCGAATATCACTTTGGATTTCCTTGATCCGGGTAAAAAATACATCGCTACCATTTATGCCGACGGAAAAAACGCGAACTATAAAACCAATCCGCAATCCTATACGATTCGGAAGATGGAAGTTACGAACAAAACAAAATTAACGCAGACGTCTGCTCCCGGAGGGGGCTACGCGATAAGCATAATGCCAAAGTAAATAGTATATGTTTAGTCAAAACCTTTATCATAATTCAAGCTGTAAAAAATAGCGCAAAAAGTGGTTAAAATGCAGGTTATCAATGAAGCGTAAAGAAGTGATTTCTTTACGCTTTTTTTTTTGATAGAAAAGGATAATGCTGAAGTAATTGCTGTCTTAACGTAATTTTAACCTAAAAATAACTTTCTCCTAACCTCCTTATTCCGATTTTAGCTGTTACTTTGTATCGAACTTATAATTCTTTTTTCATGGTATTGGTAATATTGTTTTTGAAAATGCACATTTAATCAAAACCTTTTATAAAACAAAAAATGGTTTTTGTAAAGTGAAGGGGGAAGCGTAAAGAAGTGATTTCTTTACGCTTTTATTTTTTGATGGAAAAGGATAATGCTGAAGTAATTGCTGTCTTAACGTAATTTTAACCTAAAAATAACTTTCTCCTAACCTCCTTATTCCGATTTTAGCTGTTACTTTGCATCGTTAAAGATTAAGGTTAAAGTTTATGGTTGGAACCTTTTAATCAAAACCTTATATGAAAAAATAAATGGTGTGATTAATGTTTGCTTATGTAAAGACCGGAAAGCGTGAAGAAGTGATTTCTTTGCGCTTTTGTTATTTACAGCCCGAAGCTCCCTATTTTCATCACCTGCTCTTCCAAATTTTCCGGATATAACGACTTATTTTTTAACTTGGAACGATACGTGTAAATAGTCGTAATCGAATAGCGAAGAAAGACGGCAATTTTGGCGCTGTCGTTAATTCCCAACCGAATCAAAGCATACACTCGCAATTCGGTATTGAGTAACTCGCTCGGTTTGATCACCTGCTTTTCTTCTTTCGGAAACAGAGCATTAAAATCCGAGATGAAAGTCGGATAAATGCGAAGAAATGTTTCATCGAAATTGGTATAGAAATCATTCAATTCCTCGTCAATGAATTGGGATGATTTCAGCGATTTTAATAGTTCGTCGATTTTCCCGTTATTTGCAATTTTGTTCAGATTTCTCCGGTAGTTATCTAATTTTTCGATATAACTTGAACATAAATCAATAAATTTGCCTAAATACGCTTCTTTCACCCGATTGGTTTCTGCCAGCTTCTGATTGACCTCCAAAAGTTGATTGTTCGATTTCTGCAAATCATGATTCAAATTGTTCTGATTGATATTTGTCTGATATAATTCTTTGCGAATGCGAGCTATGCGCTTCATTTGCCGTGAAACGTTTATCACGGAGGCAATCAAAAATAAAGACAGCAAACTCACTGTTATAAGGTATTTTTGCAATTCGGATTTTTGTCTCGCAATTTTCTCCTGATAATCCGAATCAATAATCGGAAAAATTTTTGATATTTCAAAGGTGCGAAACCGCGCATTACAAAATACCGCATCTTCAAAAGAAGATTTCATACATTTATAAGCATCGTCGATATCTTTTTCTTCATACAGAAGCATGGCTAAAGACATCATCGAAGAATTTTCCATAATCGCATTTTTCAAATCGCAAATAGCCGACAACGCATAATACTTTTTTTCCGGCTCCCGACTTCCGGCTTGCCTGTAAATCGACGCCAAAATATTGTAGATAATCGCTCGCTCGCGTTCGTCCGATTTCGATATTTGCAAGGCTTCGAGAAGAAATTGCTCAGCTCCCGATGTATTGTCCTCATCCGACGCCTTTTCTGCCGATAATATCCGAAACGATTGAGAGTTTGCGGGAACAATAGCCAACAACGAATCGCGATATAAATTACTGACCGAATAATAATGATTATTTTTGTCGCCCGACGCATAATACAAATACAGGCGTTTGTACGATTCGTAATAATCAATCAGCATCTGTTGAGGTAATTGATCAAACAATTTTCGGTCAAGACTATCCAACAAATTCAGCGCTTCAAGAAATCTGCCTTCAAGCCAATACGAAAACGACAAATTCATTTTTGTATGATAGACATAATTTAACTTGTTAAGTCTTTCGGCAATTTTCAAATTCTGTTCCCCGTAATAGACCGCCGAATCGATTTTATACGAATTGTATTGCTGATACAACTGATCATAAATAGAATAAACCTGATAATCCGATAAATCGGGGGTTTTGAGCAGGTGCTTGATACCGGCTATGCGTTGTTCCTTTTCAAACATATAGGTTTTTTTATCTCGCATGGCTTGAGATAAAACTTTAAATATAGAGTCCATTTCCGTTTTCGACCAAAGGCACTGGACTGTGAATATTAAAACAGGTATCAGTAAAAAAAGACGTTTCATACCTTGCTATCTTCCTATTAAAAAATGTAATATTCAATGAAACGGTAACAAAGGTAACAAAAAAATATTTCTTGTTAATAAAAAGTTAATAATTTTAATCGGCTATTATAGCAAAAAATACCGAATCGTTTTACCTTTGCGTGCTGATAAAAAGAAAATCTATGACAGAACAAGAAAAAAAAATCAGGACTATTACAAAACCAAAGAAAACAACAGTAAATACTGAAGAAACCGGACGTTTACAACCTCAAGCGCGTGAGTTGGAAGAAGCTGTTTTAGGTGCGCTGATGCTCGAAAAAGACGCTTATTCCATTATTAGTGAAATACTCAGTCCCGAGTGTTTTTACGATAAGAATCATGAGTTGATTTTTACTGCAATTCAAGACCTGGCAATTCAACAAAAGCCGATCGATATCCTTACCGTTGTCGAACAATTGAGAAAAAACGGAACGCTTGACGAAATCGGCGGAGCTTCCTATATCGCTCAATTATCGCAAAAAGTGGTGTCAAGCGCACATATCGATTATCATGCGCGAATTGTTGCGCAAAAATACCTTGCAAGGGAATTGATTACCTTCTCTTCCGAAGTTGCCGGAAAAGCTTTCGACGAAACTAACGATGTGGACGATTTGATGCAGGAAGCCGAAGGAAAACTCTTTGAAATTTCGCAACGGAACGTTAAAAAAGACGTCATTCATATCAATCCGATTATTAAAGAGGCGATCAATCTCATGCATGAAGCTGCCAAACGTACCGACGGATTGAGCGGATTGCCTTCGGGATTCAAAGACCTCGATAAAATTACTTCCGGTTGGCAAAATTCCGATTTAATTATCATTGCCGCCCGCCCGTCTATGGGAAAAACCGCTTTAGTCCTTTCAATGGCTAAAAACATGGCGGTCAATTTTAATATTCCGATTGCCGTATTTTCATTGGAAATGTCAAATGTGCAATTAGTAAACCGACTCATTGTGAATGTCGCAGAGTTATCGGGAGAAAAAATTAAAACCGGACAATTGGTCGAATACGAATGGCATCAATTAGACAGAATGGTAAACAAACTTTACGACGCCCCGATATTTATCGACGACACACCCAGCCTCTCGGTGTTTGAACTGCGCACAAAAGCAAGGCGCTTGGTTAAGGAACATCATGTGAAATGTGTCATTATCGACTACTTGCAGTTGATGAACGCAAGCGGAATGTCGTTCGGAAGCCGTGAACAGGAAGTTAGTATTATTTCACGTTCCATGAAAGGTTTAGCCAAAGAACTAAATATCCCTATCATTGCCTTGTCGCAATTGAATCGAAGCGTCGATATTCGCACAAGCCAACCTCGTACTACAAATAAGGAAAGCTATGATGCCAAACGACCGCAATTGTCCGACTTGCGCGAATCGGGAGCTATCGAACAAGACGCCGATATCGTTTGTTTTATTCATCGTCCCGAATATTACAAAATCTTTCAGGATGAACAAGGAAACGATTTAACAGGAAAAGCTGAAATTATTATTGCAAAGCACAGGAACGGTTCTACCGGTGATATTATTCTCGAATTTAAAAAAGAATATGCCCGCTTTCAGAATCTCGATGAAAATAAAATTATTACTGATTTTCAATCCCGTGTGAACAGTCAAGCCGCTATTATTCCCGAAGAGAATGCAAGAACGAGAAAAATGGCGACTCAATGGGACAATGTGCCTTATTGAAATGAACAGTAACCGGAAAATAGTAAATGGTAAATAGTAAATGGGTATAAATGGGTAAAATAAAAGAGGGTGCTCAAAAGTTCGCTTTACTATCTTTGCGCGATTTTTGAACACCCTCCCGCCTTCATCACTAATTATTACCTATCTATAAAACATAAAACTAAAACGTTCAATCTTCTTTTATCTTTATCTTCTGCCTCTTTTTTCACCGCTTCCTCTACCTTCATTTCCGTGACTCCTGTCTCTTTCCGACGAACCCGAACGAAATGAACCCGAATTGTTTCTCTCATTATCGTTTCTGCCTGAAAACGATCGGTTTTCCGAATTTTTTTGAGGCTCTCTATTCTCGTTATTATTCTGTTGCCTTATATTATTATCCCTTCTTTCAATATTATTGCCCTTTTCGATAATATTGTTGTTATTGTTGTTATTGCTTTTATTATTAATGCCGTTGCGGTTATTATTATTATAATTATTATTATTATAATTATTATTGTTATACCTATTGTTATCAACGCCTTGACTTCTTCGATTATTATTATTGCCGTCTTGTCTGCTGTTATAATTTCCGTTGTTTCCGTTGTTATTATTTCTATATACCCCGTTTCGGTTGTCATTTTTCCTGTTACTTTCCGAATACCAAGCTATTCTGTTATTTCGGCTGTCATTGTATCGTATATCACGGCTGTCGCGTATAATCGGCTGGGTTCTGAAACCTTTGTACCGTCCGAAATCCCGAATATGAATCCTGTTATTTCGCCATGGATCGGTGACCCCCACAAGCACTACTTTATACATTCCATACAAGTCGTAAGAACTGTAAGCAAAAGGCAAATAACGCGCACCTATCCATCTTCCCCGGTCCAAGAAATAAAACAAATTCAGATTAACATTAAAATAACAGTTGATGTCGGGAAAGTAATAGTAGTCCACATAATCATATCCTACAGGTCCCCAAGCCGGTTGGCGTCCTATGTTAATATTTACGCTGACGCCGATACTTTGAGCTTCAAGCGTATCGCAGGACGATAATGTTCCAATCAATAATACACACAATAATAAATATTTTTTCATGACTCTTAATTTATTAAAAGGTGAACACTCATTTTCATCTCTCTATAACTTTAGATACAATTGAGACACAAAAGATTAATTTGGCGCCTTTTTTTAACAATTGTTAACAAAAAGAAAGTCCGGCATAATTCCTCAAATTGCCGGTTTGCCGGTTTGGATATTTGGCAATTTTGACATTTGTCCTACCGGTCTGACTGTGTGTTTGGGGCTTGATTTGCGTATGTCCCTTTTTTTATCTAATTTTGCTCAATTTCAAGAACAATAAACCGTAAAAATTTACATGCACATGAAGAAGTCTTTATTTATTTTGGCTCTGTTCGCAGTATGCGTTTCTTGCACGAAAAAAGGAACGAAAGAACAACCCACCGATTCCGGATTGTTACCTTCAAAATTTGAAACAACAACGGATGAAGGAAAAACTACGCACTTATACACCCTGAAAAACACTAACGGAATGGAAGTTTGTGTTACCAATATCGGCGGACGAATCGTATCGATTTGGGTTCCGGATAAAAACAATAATTTCCAAGATGTGGTACTGGGATTTGATAATATTGAATCTTATATTCCGATTACAACCAATTTTGGTGCTATTATTGGTCGATACGGTAACCGGATTGCCAATGCTAAATTTACACTAAGCAACCGCGCTACTTTTAATTTACGCGCTAACAACGGGAAAAACACTTTGCATGGAGGTCCGCGTGGCTTCCACACTTGCTTTTTTGATATTACGCAGCCCGATAATAAAACTTTGGTTTGCACTTATCTTTCCAAAAATATGGAAGAAGGTTTCCCCGGCGAAATGCTCGTTACCGTCACTTATTCTCTTTCCGACGATAATGCGCTTACTATCAATTACGAAGCGAAAACAAACCAATTAACGGTGGTTAATCTCACCAACCATTCCTATTTCAATTTATCGGGCGATCCCAATAATACGGTTTTGGATAATATCCTTTACCTGAATGCGGATGCATATACTCCGACTAACAATGAATTAATTCCGACCGGAAAGATTGAAAAAGTTGCGGGAACTCCTTTGGACTTTACTAAACCGACAGCCATTGGCGCTCGCATCGACGATTCGACTTTTGAAGCTATTCGCTTCAGTGGCGGATACGACCATAATCTTGTTCTGAATACAAAGGGAGATATCAATACCCTTGCGGCTAAAGTCGTTTCTCCTTCGAACGGAATCACGATGGAAGTTTATACAACCGAACCGGGAATACAGGTTTATACGGGTAATTTTATGGATGGATCGAATATCGGCAAAAAAGGAATCGCTTATCAACGCAGAACAGCCTTGTGTCTCGAAACGCAGCATTATCCCGATTCTCCGAATCATCCGAATTTCCCTTCAACCGAACTTTGGCCCGACAGTTTGTATAAAAGTCAAACAATTTATAAGTTCGGAGTGGAGAAATAAATTAGGGATTACAAATTGTCTAACATCTATTGTCTATTGTCTATTATCTAACATCTATTGACCATTATTTATTATTTATAATATTATTTAAAAAAAATTGATTATGAGAAAAATTTTGTCAACGGTCGTGATGACCTTATTAGTTATGAGTATGCAATCTCAAACAAAAAATGAATTAAGTGTAACGCCGATTCCGGCTAAAATGAAAACCAATTCCGGACAATTTGTAATTCGTTCAAACACGTCAATCGTTCTGTCTTCCGACAATCAGGAAATGCAAAATGCGGTTGCCGTCTTCAACAATCTATTGAACAGAGCAGCCGGTTTTCGTTTGTCGGTAACCGGCTCTCCCGCATCTTCCAATGCGATTATTTGTAAAATCAATCCTTCCATTTCAAATGACGAAGGCTATAAACTTTCGGTTCAAAAGAACTTGATTACGTTGGAAGCGAAAACGCCCCGAGGGATTTTCTACGGTATGCAAACCTTGCGCCAATTACTTCCCTTTCAAATTGAACGTTCGTATGCAAGCAATATTGAATGGACTGTTCCCTGCGTAGAAATTGAAGATGAGCCTCGATTTGCTTACCGCGGATTAATGCTCGATGTTTGCCGCCATTTCATGCCGAAAGAATTTGTATATAAATTCATCGATATGCTGGCTTACCACAAGATGAATACTTTTCACTGGCATCTGACAGACGACCAGGGATGGCGAATCGAAATAAAGAAATACCCGAAACTGACTCAAATCGCAGCTTTTCGCAATCGCACTCTGGAGGGTCGTTATGTTTCTGCCGATAAAAGAAAATGGGACAATACCCGCTACGGTGGTTTTTATACTCAGGACGACATCAAAGATGTGGTTGCCTATGCGCAAAAACGATTTGTTACGATCATTCCCGAAATCGAAATGCCCGGACATGCAGTTGCGGCTTTAACCGCTTATCCTGAACTTTCCTGCACCGGGGGACCTTTTGAAGTTGAAGGTTTGTGGGGAGTATTCAACGATATTTATTGCCCGAAAGAAGAAACATTCACATTTCTCGAAAATGTTTTGTCGGAAGTAGTTGACTTGTTTCCTTCGCCATATATTCACATCGGAGGAGATGAAGCCCCCAAAAAACGTTGGGAAAACTGTGCACATTGTCAGGCGCTGATTAAAAAAGAAGGCTTGAAAGACGAACATGAACTGCAATCGTATTTCATCAAACGGATGGAAAAATTTGTCGAATCGAAAGGGAAACGCATCATCGGTTGGGATGAAATTCTCGAAGGCGGATTAGCTCCCAATGCTACGGTGATGTCGTGGCGAGGAGAAGCCGGCGGTATTGAAGCTGCAAAGCAAAACCACGACGTGATAATGACACCCAACTCCTACCTTTATTTGGATCACTATCAATCGGATCCAAAAACGCAACCATTGGCGATAGGCGGTTTTCTCCCTTTGTGGAAAGTTTACAGTTATAATCCCATGCCTGAAAGTTTAACTCCTGCTGAATCGAAACATATTCTTGGCGTTCAGGGAAATATCTGGACCGAATACATCCCCGATTCTAATCAGGTCGAATATATGGCATTTCCCCGCGGAGCCGCTGTTGCCGAAATAGGATGGTCGCCCCAATCGAAACGGAATTATACCGATTTCAAGCAACGCGTGATTCAACAATTCAAACGCTACGACGGAATCGGCTGGAATTATTGCGACGCGATATTGAAAGACGTAGAATGACAATATGAACTATTCGATTCGAGATATTGCAAAAATCATCGGAGCGGAAACGGCTTCTTTAGGTGAAGCGGAAATCAATACCATTTTAACCGACAGCCGGTCGTTATTTGACCCGGCCGGCTGTTTATTTTTCGCATTATCAACTTCTCATAACGACGGTCACCGCTACATTCCCGGTTTATACGGGCGCGGTGTAAGGAATTTTGTGGTAAACCATACTTGTGAAGGACCGGATGCTATGCCCGATGCTGATTTTCTTCGAGTTCCGTCAACCCTGACGGCGCTTCAACAATTAGCCGCATTTCACCGAAAACGATTCAACATTCCGATAGTAGGAATTACCGGCAGCAATGGGAAAACCATTGTGAAAGAGTGGTTATACCAATTGTTGCGCGAACGGTTGACCATTGTGCGTTCGCCACGTTCCTACAATTCGCAGACAGGCGTCCCCTTGTCGGTATGGCAATTGAACGAACAAACCGAATTAGGAATTTTCGAAGCAGGGATTTCATTACCCGGTGAAATGCAACGGCTTCAACCGATTATTCTCCCTTCAATCGGAATTTTCACCACCATCGGCGAAGCACATCAGGAAAATTTTTATTCCCGTGAAGAAAAATGTTTGGAAAAATTGCAATTGTTCGAATCGGTTGAAAGAATTATCTATAATGAAGACAATCATTTGATAAACTATTGCATGGAGAAAAAAGGATTTACGAAAAAGGCTTTCGCTTGGTCGAAATGCCGTAGCGACGCCCCGCTTTTTATCTCCAAAATCGAAAAGAAAACGGATAGCACAATCATTAAGTATGTTTGCAAGAATGAGCGGAAAACGATAAAAATTCCTTTCATCGACGACGCTTCCATTGAAGATGCAATCCATTGCTTGGCTTTCATTCTTTATTTGTTTCCTGATTTGGATTCCTTATCCGAACGGTTCGAAAAATTAGACCCGGTGGCGATGCGTTTGGATGTCAATGTAGGGATTAACAACAACATCCTGATTAACGATACCTACAATTCCGATATCAATTCATTGTCCATCGCCTTGGATTTTATGGCACGGCGTTCGACTGGCAACCTGTTCAAACGCGTATTAATCCTCTCCGACATCTTGCAATCGGGGATGGTACCGGCGGCTTTTTACCGAAAAGTTGCCGAATTGGTCAGCCAAAAACAAGTGCAACACATTGTCGGTATTGGTCCCAACCTGATGTCTCATTCCAATTTATTCGACCCGGAAAAGGAATTTTATCCGACCACCGAGAGTTATTTGGAGTCGGGAAGATGGCGAAGCCTGAAAGATTCGATTGTGTTAATTAAAGGTTCCCGGCAATCGCGTTTCGAAAGGATTTCCGAGCAACTGGAAGAGAAAGCCCATCAAACGGTTTTGGAAGTGGATTTGGATGCCGTGATTCATAACTTGAAATATTTTCGTTCCCTGTTGCATCCCGAAACCAAAGTGATTTGTATGGTTAAAGCTTTCGGATACGGAGTCGGTTCCTACGAATTAGCCAAGACTTTGCAGGAACGCGGTGCCGATTACCTGGCTGTTGCCGTAGCCGACGAAGGCGCCGAATTGCGAAGAGAGGGAATCACAATGCCCATTCTTGTTATGAATCCCGAAGAACACGCTTTCAATACCTTGTTTGAATACGGCTTGGAACCGGAAATATACAACCGGAGCATTCTGAATGCCATTATTCGTGAAACGGGACGTCGCGGTATGTTACGCTATCCCATCCATATTAAATTAGATACGGGAATGAATCGCTTGGGATTCAATGCCGATGAACTTCCGGCGGTGGCAGATAAACTGAATGCTCAACAAGGAGTTATCGTCAAGTCTGTTTTTTCTCACTTGGCGGGAAGCGATTCTCCGCTTTTCGACGATTTCACAAGACAGCAAATCAGCCGTTTTCTGCAAGAAGCGTCTTATCTGGAAAAAACCCTGAATTACCCGATTTTGAAACACATACTTAATTCGGCCGGAATTGAGCGTTTTCCCGAAGCGCAATTGAATATGGTGCGCTTGGGAATCGGATTGTATGGAATTTCTTCCTGTAACCCCAAAAATCTGAAATCCGTTGCCGTATTGAAAACGCGAATTCTACAAGTTCGGGAAGTTAAAAAAGAAGAAACCGTAGGATACAATCGCAGCGGAACATTGCAACGTGATTCGCGAATTGCTTGTCTGCCGATCGGCTATGCCGACGGTTTAGATCGCCGCTTGGGAAACGGAAATTTATCGGTACTCATCGATGGAAAAAAATGTCCGACGCTGGGAAATATTTGCATGGACATTTGCATGGTGGATATTACGGAAACAAACGCCAAGGAAGGCGAAAAAGCAATTCTCTTCGGTGACAAAATAACCGTCAGCGATTGGGCGGAAAAATTACAAACGATTCCTTACGAAATACTTACTTCTATTTCGCCTCGCGTCAAACGCATTTATTATAAAGAGTAATATGCTGAAATAAAGAGAATATCGAATTGTCGCCTGTCGCCTGTCACCTTCGACTGAAAATAAATTTCACATTTTCTTTGCAAGGTCATAATAAATATGTATTTTTGTGCAAAATTTTGAGTCGATGACTGAAGAGCAATTAAGAATTATACGAAATTTTGAAATGCGTGTTCGTCAAGTACTTTTTTTATGCGATAAACTGAGAGAAGATAATACAAAATTGCAACTGCAGATTACCGAACAAAAGAGTATAAATGATTTATTATTAGAAGAAAATACACAGATACAATTAAAATACGATAATTTGAAAGTAGCACGGATGATTTCCGTGAGTCGGGATGATTTTAAGACGACTAAAAACAGATTATCCAAATTGGTGCGAGAGGTTGATAAATGCATCGCTTTATTAAATGAATAATATAAGATGCCCGATAACGACGTATTTAAAATACAATTGAGAGTTGCAGATAAAGTATATCCGATTTTTTGTAAACGATCAGAAGAGGGATTGTTCCGAAAAGCCGCAACAGCCATTAACGAGAAAATACTTCAATACAGTTCGCGGTTCTCGGGAACCGAGCTCGATTTGAAAGATTTAGTGACAATGGTTGCTATTCATATTTCGGCAGAAAATTTGTTATTAAAACAAAAAGAAGATACATCTCCCATACTTGAGAAAATCGAATTGTTAAACAGTGAATTGGAAGAATATCTCCAATCAAATCAATCGATTCGTGTGAACTAATCAATTGTTTTTATTATAAATCTCGCACTATCTGTCTTAAAGTTGTTGAAAACAGCTTTCACCGGCGTTCAATATATATGATCGCGTGTTGTTGCTCTTTTGAACACTTTTACAGATAGTTTTTTTTGATTTTATATACAATATAAACAAACGGATATGATACCAACAATAATTACGGGATTTGTCTGCTTGATAATAGGGGGAGGCGCTGCTTGGTACTTTTTGAACCAAATAACCTCTTCGAAAAGTAAACAAATCATAGAAGATGCCCAAAAAGAGGCTGAAACTATAAAGAAAGATAAATTGCTTGAGGTAAAAGAAAAATACATTACCTTGAAAGCTGAACTGGAAAAACAAGCGAATGCACGAAATTCAAAAATCCAGTCGCAAGAAGCTAAGCTGAAACAACGTGAAGTGGCTTTGAACCAAAGACAAGAAGAGCTTTACAAAAAGAAGGCGGAATCGGAAGCCATTCGGGAAAATATGGAAAACCAATTGGAAATTATCGAAAAGAAAAAACAAGAATTGGGTAAAATCCATAAAATGGAAATCGAACGATTGGAAGCACTTTCCGGCTTATCTGCCGATGAAGCCAAAGATCGGCTGGCACAAACCTTGAAAGAAGAAGCACAAACATCTGCAGCTGCTTTTATCAATGAAGTGATGGAAGAAGCGAAAATGACTGCTAATAAAGAAGCAAAAAAGATTGTCATACAATCTATCCAACGATTGGCAACGGAAACCGCAATTGAAAATGCGATTACCGTTTTTCATATCGATTCCGATGAAATCAAGGGAAGAATTATCGGCAGAGAAGGACGAAATATCCGCGCACTGGAAGCGGCTACCGGAATCGAAATCATTGTCGATGACACGCCCGAAGCCATTGTCCTTTCCGGATTCGACCCGGTCAGACGCGAAGTGGCTCGTCTGGCTTTGCATCAATTGGTGCAAGACGGACGTATTCACCCCGCCCGTATCGAGGAAATCGTTAACAAAGTGCGTAAACAAGTCGAAGACGAAATCATCGAAACGGGAAAACGAACAACAATAGATTTGGGTATTCATGGTTTGCACCCCGATCTGATCCGAATGATTGGACGAATGAAATACCGTTCTTCCTACGGGCAGAACCTTTTGCAACATTCTCGCGAAACTGCGAATCTGTGTGCTATCATGGCTGCCGAACTCGGATTGAATACTAAAAAAGCCAAAAGAGCCGGATTACTCCACGACATAGGAAAAGTTCCGGAAGACGAACCGGAATTGCCCCACGCTATCTTGGGTATGAGATTAGCGGAAAAATACAAGGAAAAACCCGACATAGCGAATGCTATCGGAGCTCATCACGACGAAACGGAGATGACAAGCCTCTTGGCACCGATTGTTCAGGTGTGCGATGCTATCTCAGGCGCCAGACCGGGAGCAAGAAGAGAAATTGTAGAAGCATACATCAAGCGGTTAAACGATTTGGAACAATTAGCGCTTTCGTATCCCGGTGTAGTGAAAACTTATGCCATTCAAGCCGGTCGCGAATTGCGTGTCATCGTTGGCGCCGATCGTATCAACGATGTGGAATCAGAAAATCTTTCAAATGAAATTGCTAAAAAAATTCAAGACGAAATGACTTATCCCGGACAAGTTAAAATTACGGTTATACGTGAAACCCGGGCGGTCGCCTTCGCCAAATAAAGCGAATATTTTTAAAAGCGCTTTAAATGAACTACGATGATTTAAAAAAATTAGACGAGTGAAGAAGAATGTTTATCTATTAACCTTTGATTTTCTGAAATGATAGAAATTATCCCTGCAATCGATATATTGGACGGAAAATGTGTTCGGCTTTCTCAAGGCGATTACGACCAAATAAAGGTGTATAACGAAGATCCGTTGGAAGTTGCCAAACAATTCGAAGACTACGGTTTGCATCGGCTGCATTTGGTCGATCTCGATGGAGCAAAAAAGGGTACTGTCATCAACTACCGTGTTTTGGAACGAATTGCATCCCGCACGTCGCTGATCATTGATTTCGGCGGAGGATTAAAATCGGATTATGATCTGCAAATTGCTTTCGACAGCGGAGCGAAAATGGTGACGGGAGGAAGCATAGCCGTAAAAAATCCCGAAATATTTCAACGTTGGATCGATAAATTCGGCGGGAAATCCATTATCTTGGGAGCCGATTGCCGAAATAACCGGATTGCCGTATGCGGCTGGACGGAAAACACCGAAGAAGATATTTTTACGTTCATTGAAAAATGGCGTAAACAAGGTATTTCAAAAGTGATTTGTACCGACATCGCCAAAGACGGAATGATGGAAGGTCCGAATGTGGAACTTTACCGGAAAATCAAAGAACAAGACCCGGAAATTCATTTAATCGCAAGCGGAGGAATCGGCTGCCTGAACGATATCGACCGATTGGAAAAAGAGTATATTTCGGGAGTCATTATCGGAAAGGCGATTTATGAAGGTAAGATAGAGTTAAAAGAATTAAGTATAAGAACAAATAATAATTATTTAGAAAGATGTTAGCAAAACGAATCATACCTTGTTTAGACGTCAAAGACGGAAGAACGGTCAAGGGTATTAATTTTGTCAATTTCCGTGATGCCGGCGACCCGGTTGAATTGGGAAGTCAATACAGCGAACAAGGCGCCGATGAATTGGTGTTTTTGGATATAACCGCTTCGTATGAAGGACGGAAGACTTTTGTTGATCTGGTGCGGCGGGTTGCAGACCGAATTAGTATCCCTTTTACGGTGGGAGGAGGAATCAGTGAATTGGAAGATGTTGAGGCTCTATTGAACGCCGGAGCTGACAAAGTGTCGATTAATTCGGCGGCAATTCGTAATCCCGATTTCATAGATGAAATTGCCAAACACTTCGGATCTGAAGTTTGCATTGCTGCAATCGACGCCGATTTGATTAACGACCAATGGATTTGTTATTTGGACGGAGGCAGGATTCCGACGGATAAAGATCTGTTTTCCTGGGCGAAAGAAGCTGAAAATAGAGGCGCAGGCGCAATCTTATTCACGAGCATAAAACACGACGGTGCCAAAATCGGATATCCGAATGAAGCATTAGCTATTTTATCGGATACCCTGAATATTCCGATAATTGCTTCCGGAGGCGCAGGAAAAAAAGAAGATTTTCGCGACGTCTTCATCAAAGGAAAAGTAGACGCTGCCTTAGCCGCCGGTGTTTTTCACTTCGGCGAAATTTCAATTCCCGAATTGAAACAATATTTAAAAAATGAAGGAATAAATATTCGCTAACAAGTTACAAGTGACGAGTTACAAGTTACAGGTGAAAAGCAATCGGTCACTCGTAACTTGTAACTTGTAACTCTAATAGCTTAAAAATGACACTTAATTTCAACAAATCGGGCGGATTGATTCCCGCCGTCATACAGGACGAACACACAAACAAAGTCTTGATGTTAGGCTTCATGAATGAAGAGGCGCTGGAAAAAACACAAGCAATCGGAAAAGTAACTTTTTACAGCCGAACGAAAAAACGCTTGTGGACAAAAGGGGAAGTAAGTGGTAACTATTTAAATGTTATTTCAATAACAGAAGATTGCGACGGGGATACTTTACTGATAAAAGTGCACCCCGAAGGTCCTGTGTGCCATACCGGGAGCGACACTTGCTTTCAAGAAAAAAACGTGAAACCTCATTGCGAGGACGATACAAAAGAAGATATTCTGTTCTTAACACAGTTACAGAATTTTATCATTCGCCGCCGACAAGAAATGCCGGAAAATTCTTATACTGCTTCGCTTTTTAATGAAGGCATCGGACGAATAGCGCAAAAATTGGGAGAAGAAGCCGTCGAAACCATCATCGAAGCAATGAGCGACGATAATGAACGCTTATTGTACGAAGCTTCCGATTTACTTTATCATTTGATTGTTTTACTGACATATAAAGGCTGCCGAATAGAAGATTTGGCAATTGAGTTAAGAAAAAGACATAAACCATAAATTAGCGGTCAGTGCTTAGTGATTAACGTTTAAAAATTAATCACCGACCACTGACCACTAACCATCAACCACTAAAAAAATGGCTCTGATTAATTATAAAAATGTTGAAATTCGAAAAAACGAAAACGCCATTTTGAAGGATGTCAACTTATCCATGAACGAAGGCGAATTTCTTTATATTATCGGCAAAGTCGGTTCGGGAAAAAGTTCCTTATTGGAAACCGTTTATTGTGAAATGCGTATCCGGAGAGGAACGGCATTGGTTCTTGATTATAATCTTCGGACAATTAAAAAGGGGCAAATTCCTTTACTGCGGCGGAAAGTCGGAATTGTTTTTCAAGATTTTCAATTACTCACCGACCGATCCGTCTATAAAAACCTGTCGTTTGTTCTGAAAGCTACCGGATGGAAAGACAGGGTGGCAATAAAAAAGCGCATCGAAGACGTCTTGGAACAAGTGGGCATGCCGAACAAACACTACAAATTTCCCCACGAACTCTCAGGCGGCGAACAACAGCGCATTGTTATTGCCCGCGCTTTACTTAATTCACCCAAATTGATTTTAGCCGACGAACCGACCGGAAATTTGGATCCGGAAACCGGCGGACAAATTGTTCAACTCTTGCACGACATTAGAAGTAAAGCCCAAACAGCGGTCATCATGACAACTCACAATTATCATTGGGTTCAACATTTTCCCGCCAAAGTGATGAAATGTGAAAATCAACGATTGCTTGAGGGAGATGCAGAGGAATTAATACAATAGAACTGCATATAACGTGAGTTCGATGGATGAGTGAAATGGTATTCCCGCCATATTCCGTACTTTTCTATTCCGGGAAAGCAGGTTTTTTTTTGGACCGCTTAGCAACGATTACTTTCACCGCTATCATGAGCGCACAGCAGACGACCGGCACAATGATTCCATCGCCGACAGGCGCATTCACTTCCCCGATACCTCCATCTCCTCCGCTAATGCCCGGTCTGTTGCCGGGGCTGAGTGGGTCGTTTGAAGATCTAAAAAAGCCGTAACCCGAATCTTTTTCTCCGGAGTTGACCGGGTGATTGCGGTATATCCCTCCTGTATGATTTTCTTCCGACCGGCTTTTGTAAAAGCCTACATAACTTGCCCCCATTGCAGCAAAAATAAAAGTTGATATGGTAATAATTATCTTTCTCATTTGCATTTTTTTATTAGTGGTTAGTGATTAGTGATTAGTGATTAGTGATTAATTAACCACTAACCACTAACCACTAACCGTTAATTAATCTTCTCCGTTTTCACGCTGTTCTTAGTCATTACCTTGACAATCAAAGGCGATTGACCATAATTTCCATGTAATGGATAATATTTGTTGCTTGAAGCGCTTTCATACAGTTTTCTTCCTGTCAAGTCGTAGATTTCTAATTTTTGCACAGGCTCGGACGAAATAACATAAATTCCTTTCGAATTGCCGTAAACTTTCAAATCGACGTCCGGATTATCGACGTCCGGCAAGGAGGTCATTGAATTTCCCATACGGAGCGAAAACCGCCCGTTCTGAATACCTGTTTCATTGTGATTGAAAGAATAGGTATAAGTCGATTTTCCCGTCAGATCAACTGTTTTATTTTCTAAAGCATCGATCAATTCAATTTTCGTTGCTTTGAAATAATTGACCATACCGGTAAAAGTCAGTTTTATTTCCCCTTTCTGTCCGGTTTTAATGCCTAATGGAACGATAATTTGCCCTTTATTGCTAATGAACTTAATGTCGACCGGCATATCTCCCGCCAACGAATATATTTCGGGAATATAACTGAGCGGCGAAAATAATTTGCTGACATCTTTCCCGGGTAAAAAACCGGCGCTTGCTTCTTCCCCATATCCAATCAAGGCGTGAGAAACTGCATATGTATTTTCGGCTTTAATGCGCAAGATATTTTCCTCTTCGTTTTTCAGAGCGTTTCTTAAGTTGAATGCGGTTTCTGCGGGACGGACAGTTGAAATTTTTGTTACGTCAAAGCGGACATCTCCGCTCTTATATTTCAGGAAAAACCCTTGTAATGGAGATATATAAGGTAAAACGTCCAATTCATTCGGGGCAAGAACCTTGTTTGCTGTCGTATCAACTTTGTAAGAGATAAAAGCTTCTCCATTCCAAATCTTGTACTCGGGATAAATAGAAGCGCCATTGTTTTTACAGAACTCAATCATGTCGATCGAAGACATATAGGGATTGCCCACTAAAAACTCAACATCGGCTTCCAAATTATCAATCGGATGATAAATCTGCTTCTGGAAAGTCCAAGCGCTGTTTTCATATTTTTCGGGAGCAAAGCGGTAATTACTATCCGTGCGGGAAACTAATTCGGTCGTTCCGGTGAGCTTGCCGAAATTAGACTGATCATTAACATCTCCGCTGTTAATGTAGTAAAATATGCTTTTTTGACCGTCATATACCTGCGTGCGATGGGCGTACAAACTTGTCGTATCGGCAAAGAAAGGCAGTTCGAGGATGCCGTTCGCTTTCCCGATGCCGTAGTCATTCCCGCTCCGTTCCGGCATGTAAGTTAAATCGTTATATTTCGGATCATCGAAAATGCCGTACTCTTCGCAGCCTCTGTTACGCGAAGCATCGCCATTTTTATCATAACCGTACATATAAAAAACGAAGCCGTCGGTCGTATTCAATGCTACCGGTTCGATCATACTGGTGTAGGTATTTGTCCAGTTTCCAACCGGATAATTCTGATTATCTTTGTCAATCGGTCCGAACTTTTTAAGGAAAGTCAGCGGGAAACCTCCGAAACCCAAGTCTCCGGTAACAACTTTTTTCA
>Ga0123354_10005440_pt1 | contig 18514 bp, 5 predicted proteins | sample TergutLab28metaG_2_FD_97872 | JGI IMG/M metagenome (GOLD analysis project Ga0123354, IMG submission 97872) | Labiotermes labralis P4 segment gut microbial communities from Petit-Saut dam, French Guiana - Lab288 P4 | ecosystem: Host-associated > Arthropoda: Insects > Digestive system > Gut ...
ACCAACCACATCCAGCAGAACCAGCGCAGCACACCACATGCAGTAACATACGTCTTGTTCTCCTGAAGATGGGCATAATGATGCCCGAAACATGTTGAGAAATTGTTGAAAATAAACATCTAAGTGTTGCATCTTGTTGGTTTTCTCTCTCACTTCACAATTTGCTCACGATGCACGGTCACAGAAACCTAAAGGAAGAATACGTTTGCGTTTTTGGCCTTCATTATTCTCGGTATTTCAAAGTTGTTTATTTCTGGTCCATTCATTTCTCCTACAGATTACTCCTGTGTGTCATAAGCGTTAAGATGTGCCGGAACTTGAGTTGAAAAATTTGGTACTAGGATCTTACAAGAAACATAAATTTGGAGTATTTCGTGAATAATTGCAGTGCACAACCGACGACTTCACTTCCTTTAACGTTTGTATAAACAGTGCATTACGTTCTCTCTTTCCGCTGTACAATTTGCACCACCAAAGCGAAAGGGGCCTAATTAATGTGTTTGCCTAATCTATAGACCAAAAATGTTGTTCGCATACACAGTAGAGTCGAAAGCGACTGCCTCGAAGTTTGGCTTCGATTTCAAGCGTTCATTTCTTTTTATCAGCGCAGAGTTGTGGTACTTCAAGCAGCAAATATGGAAAGGACGTTAAGCCGCAAGTAATTTACGATGTGGGATGAGAAGTGGGAAGAGTGTTGCGGGTGGAGGGAAACTTGTAATCCCTGTCTTGTGTGTTGGACCGACAGTCAGATAAGGGAGACGTGGAATACGGCGCTAAGGGTTTCTGTCAAACTTCTCCGTTCCTTTCCTCTGTCAACTCTTAGAACTGTATTTCCTTCCGTAGCAAATCAGTGAAGTGAACGGACAAAGGTGGACTTGTAATAATGTGCGGTAAAACCTGTTTTGGCCGATCCTGGTGGCCGTGAAATCTGCTGCCACGGCTTGGCTGGGATCGCGTGTTACAGTCCAAGTGAGGACATGGATACTTGTCTCTTGCCTTTGTAGTGCGTTTTTTGCAGGTAGCGCTCACTGTGGGATTCACTGTATTATTGGTAATTCTCGTACACAGAATTTTATGAGCCCTAATTGAGGATAGCCGATCCCAGTGACCGCGCGGTCTAAGGAGTAGGTCTGCGGCCTATCGACTGCTGAAATTGTGGGTTCGAATCCAGGGGGGACATGGATGGATGTCTATCTGTTGTGAGCGTTATGTGTTGTCAGATAGGTCTCTGCGACGGGCTGATCACTCGTCCAGAGGAGTCCTATCGACTATGGTGCGTCGTTGTGTGTGATCTAGAATCTTTCTGAATGAGGAGGCCCTGTCCCGCTGGGGCTTGTCGCGTCAAAAGCAAACAAAATGTGAGGACAGGTCTACAATGGGAGATCTATATCAGGGTCTGACTGTGTAATCTTAAACCTATGCAGATCAAAGTTGAAGTATAGTACGTGGAATTAGTCAGTCGGTTAGGCTATTTTGGATTTTTTATAATATGGCTATTTTTCCGAAACACATCTTCTAGTGGGTACGAATTTTGCTACATCTTCTGGTGTTAAAGATTTTCGGTATTGAATCCTAAGGCAAGACAACCTGCATAAATTTATGCCAAGTTTCTTCTCGTGTGCTTTACAATAATACTTCAAATTACGCTACAAGCTGTTCAGTCCTTGCCCTACAGAACTCTCAAAAATTTGTATCAAAATTCCAAATGAAGTAGGCCCACGTTTGAATGATATTCTTGAAGAAGTTAGTGACACTGACTGGGATAAAAGCGTTCGTTGGTCCTAATTCATAAGTGAATTCAGCTTTGTACTGCGTCGCGAAGAAAATAACAATTTTTGAAATGTTCTTACCTGTGAATGATATTCCATTCAGGGGAAAAACAAATACAATTAATTTCCTATTATTTATTCCTGTACGATACGAGATTTTCTGACATATCATGCTGATAAACTTGCCTGAAGTCATTTCGTTTGCACAGATCAAAGGGACATACACAGATAATGCGCTTAGTATTCTCTTCTGCCATTTGTTATTTTTAAGTGCGCGTGACGATTGCTAATATGTAAACGGAGGATTTGTGCAGCAACTAGCCATCACGTATAACGCATAAAATTGAGCACTGGATATTCCTAAATTACTTTCATATGCACATTTACCAGTAACTATATAGCACAGAGGTGGTTACTGTAAATTGAAATGAAGCACACCAGACACTGATTACAAAATAATGAAAGAATAATTGATAAGGGAGATGCGTCACGTCAATAAAAATCTGCGTAGCTTAAATCTCGTCGGACTAATAACTGATAACGAAGCATTCGGATTGGGTTTTTAATATGCAGATTCAGAATTGATTGATGTTCAGTGAGCAATCTGAGAAATTAGGATTTTTTTTCAAACTAAAAAAAATACATTTGCTATTTTCCTTCCTTTAGCTTTTTTTAAAAAAAAATAGACGTGCTGTATGTATCAGGATAAGAGTAACATATTCATAGTTAGGCTTAATTCTGAACTCGAGCTTCAAAAATAGCTTCATACATTTTACACTTGTTTCGGGGGATAAAAATAAAATAAAAAATTACATAAAGCATATCACAATTCTTAAAACACAAACTACAGTTAAAAAAGAATGCATGCGCTCGGTGTGAAATCAAGAAGGGAAAATATCAGTGAAATGACATTTACATAGATTAGAAGACATTATCAAAACCATTCTTAGAGACATGAATCATAAAGATGAGTATTGGATTAAAATGGCCGATAAACAGAAACAAATTAGAGCTTTCTTACAGCGGTATAAAAACTGTGTGACGGTTTTGTGAACGTAACTTTTGAGTGGTTGGTATTTTTTTTTCTCGTACTGTAGTTATCTTCTTCAAAATTTAAAGTCAGAGACAAATCACATCGAGTAAAATTTTCCCTGAATTTCCTCAGCCCCTCCAGGAAAAGGTGAGAATAATAATTCAAAAACCTTAAATCAAATAATTCAATAACCGTAATTGAATCTCTTTCTCGTCCTTGCCAGTGTATAATCACGGATTACTCTTAACATTCCGGGTTATGGAAACTGCTATAATGATATCGTCGTTAATTGCCTCATAAATAAATTAATTTAAACGCAGAATAACAATTTTGAAGATCTCGCTCACATTTATTAGGCTATTCGAAACCCTCAAGAATTATGTCACATGTGTATTGGAAATGAATTATGTGGTACAGTCTTCTCCACAACTTTGTTCGAAAAGTTTTCCGTCGGTAAGAGTAGTTAGTTGCTCAGTTGTCGCCAAATAAACATTCGAGTTGCACGTAAAAACACGTGCAGTTCTCTATGTAAAGTGCATGTTGCTCCTCTTAAATTAAAAAAAATTGGACACATTGCAGTAAAATTTACCAAATATGAATTTCAAGATCTTTCAGCGGTTCTCCTTTTGCTACATGCAATAAGAAGGACAGACAGATATTTTTAAGCTATTACATGAATTTTGAAATTTTCGTTGTTTAAGTAAGAGCCCGTATAGCTTAATCGGAATGACGACTAGGCTATAGGCTGGAAGATCCGGGGTTTGAATGCCGGTAGCAACATGAGATTCATCTCTTTTCCAGAATATCCTGACAGCTGCCTATTCTACGATTATCGAAGCTCCTCTTCCATTGGTAAGCGGCTGAGACATAGGGCTGACCACTAGTCGAAACCCAGTGTGGAGGTTAAAAATGAGTGATGCTGCACAAACAATCCCTTTACCTTTAACTTTACCTTCACATTTACTTCTTTTGCTATCGTAACAAAACAAAATACCTAGACTAGCAAAAAAGTAGTAGCAGAAATGTAAGTTTGCTTCTGATGTGCTTAAAGTAATTTTAAAAAATCCATCCAAAATTGTTCGGATGCGCAGGTACTTGGACACTTTTATATGTTAATTGTACAGTTTTATCTTTCCTTATAGATAAGGACGCTAGGTCAAAATTATAAGGTTCAGGAGTGACAATGTATAGAATTGAACCAAAGTGGTTATAACGGAGTTCCGTCGCCCTCTATATTCTTCATACAAGTAAATTAATATTTCCTATATTCAATTTCTTTGCTCCATAAGGGTGAAAGGTTCTCTACCTGTAGAAGTTTAAAGCCTGTATTAAGAAAGATTGATCCTTTGAAATAAGTTTTCCCTACAGATAAGTTGCTAGGAAACAACCTGCAGCCCGGCTTACCCAAGTGAATTTTACCTGAAATCTGCAAGACAGAAAAAAAACTGACAGACCCTCTAAAGATAAGATTTAACTTTACTTCGCACTGAGTAAATTACAGAATCAGGGATATAAAATCGGAAATGTGTTATCTTCACTTGAACCTTACGGTATAATGGTAACATTATTTACCACCTGTCTTAAGAGGTATTCATATAATATTTGAAACACACACATGCACACATACACACATACACACACACACATGCACACATACACACATGCACACATACAAACATGCACACACACATACACACATGCACATACACACATACACACATGCACACACACATACACACATACACACATGCACACATACACACGTGCGCACACACACACATGCAAACACACACATGCACACATACACACATGCACACATAAAACATGCACACACACATGCACACATACACACATTACATACACACATGCGCACACACACACATGCACACACACATACACACACATGCACGCACACACATACACACATGCACGCACACACATACACACATGCACACACACACACATGCACACATACACATGCACACAAACACACATGCACACACACACATGCACGCACACACACACACACACATGCACACATACACAAAAGCTCGCGCAAGAAATCGTGCGCTTCTCTTGTTCCAAATCAAAATCGAAAGTTTTGCTCAAACATGTAGCACACACGTATTTAAAGTTTGTTGTGCACATAATGACACCAACAGGCCTTCCCTACACACACACACACACACACACACACTCGGATAAAATATCTCTTGGAATTGAAATGGTGCTAATTACGATACAGGAGAGAGAAGAAATATCGTTTGATAACGGAAAAGACGAAGTTGAAATTTGGACACAATAAAGGAGGTAGTTCCTCTGTATGAATTATAGTGATAACTGTGATGGATTTGTAACTTATAGAGCTTATCAGCACTAGAGAAGCAAGAAACACTCAATTATAATTACGCTAATTCCCCAAAATGAATAGGTAACACATTTATAACACTTCATTAAATATGGGCCTAGATCATAGAAAAAATAAAATGAAAAACGGGATGAATTTTACAGTTAGCACCCAAATTCCTATAAGAGTATCGACGATTATACACACCAAGACATAACAAAACCTTGGTTTATTAGTCTTATAAAAGCGATACAATATCTATGTGTGTAGACCGGGACAGCATAGTTGGTACAGCTACTCGCTACGGGCTGAACGTTTCGGGGACCGAATTCCGGTCGAGGCGAGATTTTCCGCACACTTCCAAACAGGCCTTGGGGTCCACCAAGCCACCTGGACGGTGGGTATCAGGTCTTTTTCCAGTAGGCAAAGGGTTCGGGGCCTGGTTTTTACCACTCAATCCAATCTAGCGCTGAGGTTAAGTAAAGAGTAGGGGCTTTCATGGCCGATTTTAGGGTGAACTTCACCTCTAATAGCTATCAATAAGTATTACACAAACGTACGTCAGCACAATATATTTATTCTATAGTATGGCTACATGTTTCGACTAGATGTTAGTCATCTTCAGGCCCCTATACTTACTTTACCAGATGCTTTGTCCACTTTGGGATCCCATAAGAGTATCGACTATTATACAAACCAGGATATAACAAAACCTTGGTTTATTAGTCTTATAAAAGCGATACAATATCTATGTGTGTAGACCGGGACAGCATAGTTGGTACAGCTACTCGCTACGGGATCCCAAAGTGGACAAAGCATCTGGTAAATTAAGTGTAGGGGCCTGAAAATGACTAACATCTAGTCGAAACATGTAGCCATACTATAGAATAAATAGATTGTGCTGACGTACGTTTGTGTAATACTTATTGATTTTCAAGCACATCGTGATGCCTTCATTCAGAATATTTAATAGCTATTTTGAACATATCTGTGTAAAGTTGAAAAATCATTAAAATTAATGTGCAAAAGAAGTTTAATTTTTCGACCGTTGTGATGACATTGTGTGCTTGTGTATGGGGGAAACTTTTCATAATTTAAGCGTCCAATGTGATTTTATACGTATGAAAGGCTTCGACTCCATCAATTATCTATCACAGGCCGACAAATTGATTTAATGTTATTTTTTTATTCGATTCCCATCACAAATGAAACGAATGCATATGAAATGACCATAAATACCACAAACGTATATCGAAAGAGTTGGAAATTCCGCAATGCATAAAGCTGGATTCTGCATGGACAGTTCTTTTCTTTTCTGTCATAATCGAATCCAACAAAGTCTCTGACGATCCGTTGTTCTTATCCTTCTCAGTGCATGTGATTCTACCGACAATTTGGCTCAAGAACACGAGTCCACTTGTCTGACCTTTCGAATTGAGAGGGTCAAGGCGTCAGTAAATCAAGCTGTAGTTTACGTACGTTAGACCATTTAGGCCAATCATGTTTAATTGTGTCAAAAACCCTTATATTTTTGGGAAAAATTATTGGAAATATAGTATGTAATTCGTTTTACTCTACGACATTTGGTTAAAAAAAATACTGCTTTCTGATAAGTGTTTAGCGATTGAGCCAGAAATGAGCGTTGAAACTCAGGGAAAGCTGAGTAGGATTTTATGTACAATGTTATCGCACACGCAATTTTGTGTTCGATTGCCCAGTATGATATACAATAAAGATCAGTTTAGTAAATATGCAGAGAGACAAGCAAATACGCAGATATAGGTGGTGAAGGGAACAGACATTTTGGTTTGGCTTACTTGTGTTTCTCTTTGCGAAACACACGGTAAAATAAAATTAATTGAAATTAGCTTCTTGTGGTTTATTTCTTTCATAACAGAAGCAAATCTTAAGCCTTTGTCCACATAAGAACCTAATTCTGTCTACTGAAAAAGAGAAACACCATATCAAGATGACAGTTGCAGGAAAACGTTGGCTTAGAAGATTTGTGATATATTTTCTGTACATTTATATCATAAAGACAAGACTTCACTCAAGTTCAAGTGGGTTATAAAGTGAAATGCCAACTTGATGCAACAATGTAATTTATTGAAGTTCCTTTATCTCGACATGTTTCGGGCGCATACTTCCATCATCAGGAGCACTAAATGTTAAGTTGCAGCATATGGTTTTCTGCACCCAGTTTGTAGATGGGTGGTGGTCCTGAGAGCCGCTGCGTAGGTCGTGTGTCCGGTTTGCAAGGTGCCGTGCACCTTGCAAACCGGACACACGACCTACGCAGGGGTTCTCAGGACCAACACCCATATACAATCTGGGAAAACCATAAGCTGCAACTTAACATCTAGTGCTCCTGATGATGGAAGTATGCGCCCGAAACATGTCGAACTAAAGAAACTTCAACAAATTACCTAGTTGCATCAAGTTGGCATTTCACTTTATTTCATGATGAAGATGCACGGTCAAACAACCCTCAAATTTCAAGTGGGATATTGTAGTATTTTTTAAAGAACTTATTTCTTCGGCGTCTAGACCACGGTCTATATACATGTAGCATCTCTTCATTTTCCGTGAGAGCAAGGTATTTCATTTTCAGTTCCTACTTTATGCCCAGGGTTCCACTCAGCCACTGATCAAATAGACTGTCTACCGGGTGTCTTATCTAGGCGGTAAAGCGACTAAGTGACTCGCCTTACCATAATCACCCGTTTTCGTGTAGGACCGAAAGTTAAGAAAGCCTGTCTTCAAACTTCCACAAGAAGACAGATATTTAGTGTGATAAAATAATATAAACAGCAAACTAGATGCAACAATAACAAATTTTATTGAAAATTACAATCAGCTCAACATGTTTCGGGCGATAGTTTTGCCCATCCTCAGGAGCACTAGACTGTGTTTACAGCTTGTGGTATAATGCACTGTAAAGACAGATTATATAATTAATAACGTTTTATACTACTAATTATATAATCCGTCTTTACAGTGTTTTATACCACAAGCTGTAAACACAGTATAGTGCTCCTGAGGATGGGCGAAACTATCGCCCGAAACATGTTGAGCTGATTGTAATTATCAGTCAAACTTGTTATAGTTGCAACTAGTTGGTTGTTTATATTATTGTATCAATGATGCAGGGTCAAACAAAGTCAGACTCAGTGTGATGCAATATTGCTTTGACTTTTACCATATTTGAATCCTACCCAAATCATGGACTACTCTTCCCGGGTGGTTATCTGGATTCTTTCAGTCTTCCAGAAGGATTAAGGCTTCCCATCTCTAGAATCTCAGCACCATTCCTTATGATCCTCGCCTCATCACAGTTTCTTACCATGTTTCCATATTCCCATAAGGTATAATGCTGAGTAACATATACATTAGCAATAACGTCGCTAAATAACCAAAAAATATCTATACACCCACATTTTAGTATTATGACAGAAATGCTTGTAGACTAGCGTCTACATAAACTGAGGTTTTCCTAGTTTTCTTCAGTTTCTTCAGAATGCTGTCGATATTATACCTTACAATAGATCAACTTTAACCGTCTTTCTTCACATTTTTTGCTATCATTCGTCATATTCTCTCCTCTTTTTATTCACAATATTTTCAAGTAAAATGGTGTCATTCAATTATCTGAGCATCAATAAGTTGGAGAACTGTAAAACAGCGGAATAAACAACAGCAATAAGGAAACAAAACCGCAGAGAGTGATGCATGTACCAGTACCTTGGAGGCGACATGTAAATTTAGACAGTTTGGTTGCAGGATGTATTTAGTTTCCTGCAGAGTCAGGACTGCCATCATCATATTTGAGGTTGGTGCATTCTGTTCGGAAGGTGTAGGAGAGAGAGGAAGGAGCTATTTTGCCGAGTTCATGAACAAAACAAAGTGCCTGGAGAGGTAGTTGAGGACTGGTATTGTACGGTGGATAGAAGCAAACCATTAATGTTGTTTTTCCATTTGTCAAGTTGTACACAAGAAGGAAGAATATTATGATCAAGACTTGAGTCTGAAGACGTAACCAAGACCAAGGCAGATGGCGTTGAAAAGCTGGCATGCACGATTTACATCAAACCTGTAAATGAACGGGTGTAGGAGAGGTGAAAATTGCCTACAGCCCTGAGAGACAGGAATAGCGGAGAAAATTATACTTGTTTGTCGATCCCAGATGAAAATAATTTCCACGACGGGTGGAAAGGTGGCTGAGATAGGACGTCTCGATGCCCTAAAGGGTTCTATGTCCCTGCAGACGCATGTTCGTGCTACGGCACAAAGTTGAGGGCATGCAGGTCTGCGTCACCACAACGCAGCAGCAGCGACTACACTTATCTGCCGTTAATTATGAACTAACGCTGTCATTCTGCCACCCCCACAGGCAGAAATAATGTTATTGGCCTCGTTATGTGAAACGACATGTTGAAGCGTGAAAGCACAAGGAGCCGCGCCGTGTTGCTTATTTGCATTTTGCTGCGTCTTGGTGGCACCCAAACACACATATGCCTCCCCACTCACCCCTAACCGCTACAAACATGAAAACGAACAAATTTGCTAATGGTTATGGTCGGTTCAGGGAAGCTGTCACTGTGATTAAGCACGTAATGTAAAGAAGTTTACTCATAGGAGGGAATGACGTTGAAGTTCCACACGTGGATAGCTCAGTAACATGAATGACTGCAGGTTAGAGAAAAGCGGTTCGATTTCTGACTGGCGTAACCGTTTTTCTCTTTAACATAAATTCCAGTCTAATTTCGAGGACAATCTTGCTTCCTATCTGGATCAGTCTCCGATGGTTAAACAGATGGAATTTGAACCTGAACCCTTATCTCTATCTAATCAATTGCTGAGAATTCATGAAACTTTACGGCAACTCATGTAGGACTATACGTTTATGGTAATATAGTGAATCTGGTTCTTTTAAATTGGCCCCGGGTTTAATTCTTGACTATAAGACCAGAAATCCTGATAATTTGTTTTTTCGTTTTGTCCAAGGTAATGTAAAAATAGACGTTAAAATAGAATGTGATGGAATATGACGCTTTTCTGTTACCTACTACCAAATTTACCTCTTCCAATCATCCTACCTTTCTACGCTACAGAATGTATGAAGCTGAAAAGCTTCGTTAAATAGCCAAGAAACTGATCAAAATCTTGGTAGATGACAATTCGTTGTATTTTATACGAGAGGTAATATTTGCTAATATGTAGGCCGCCAAAGTGCCCTAATTTATTGTAAAATAATATATTGTTTACAGCACACTACATCTTTCAGCATAAAAGAGCCATAATTATTAGACTGTATAAAAAGTACGAGCAGAAGGGAAATAGATTTCATTACATATTTTTTGCTTAGTGTGGGGCCTCATATTTATGTTTGTCTTTTGCAGTTTTTAATTCTGTTAGACATTTATTTTGTAGCTCGTATTTATTATCGTGTTATTCTGATTGTTGATAAAACACGCAAATATTAACTAATCAAAAGCCTCCCTATGGAGGTGAATGATCAAGTTTAGAATCCATCCGCTTACGACTTTGAATTTTCTTCTCCTAACAGTTTGTATGTTTGTCACTTCTTCAGTAGGCTTTCTAATTATAATGCGTGCTAATTATATCGCCCATCTCGCCCTTAATTTTGTTTATTTCTGTACACCTGTCAGAGTACGTAAACCAGTGTCACTTGTAGCTGTATGAAACTTAATTCCTAAACAATGAATAATCACTTTGCGTCATAAAATTCAGCGCAGTGTCATGACGCCAAGAGATTCTCATTACATGCCTGTGCGCCGCTCAATTTCCTTGTCATTAAATCGTATTCAAATTACGTAGACTCAGTCAATGCTAAAGCAACCATACATTTCCTGAACCCTTGCTCAGATTCCCTTTGTTATATGCCCGAAAGGATTGAAGTTAAAGGATAAAATAATGATGGGGGAAGATAGCTGTTGCGGCGAACCGTAACGACAATAAAAGCCCAACGATGATGATGAGATGTTTGGAAGGGTAAAGAAGACGCCGTTCTGACGCTGCTGCAAAATTTTTCGTTGCGTCTATCCCTTTACACTTCTAACTTTCCTTCTACTAGAACAGGGGTAGTCAAAATTGTATTTTTATTATGGTTCAGGAGAGGTATATTATCTCGGAATTAGGCTGTTCTTGTTTTACAACTTACATTGCTTTTGCCAATAATTTTGGTATCATTAATAAATAAGTGTTACAAGGGATATAATAGGGGAACAATGCGGACGGGATATAAGGCAAGGAGAGCAGTGTTGTTGGCCTGTGTAATAAAAATTTATCTTGGAGGAAATTTTCAGGCGCCCTAAGAAAAATAGGCATTACTTACAGTAAAGGCGCGACAGACATCAGTGCAAAAACCGCAAAGAAGAAAAATAAGTCAGAAAATTGTTGGTTTTAGTGACAGCATGATCTAAGGAGACTAAATTTTCTGTAGCTAGAGCTCTGTCGTGAGCTCGATTCATGCCTGGGGATTTAATATAAGTTATTCATTATCTATTATTGTGTTATGCCGAACAAGTAGTTACCATGGGAGGACTGAGACCTATGAAAAGACTTTTCCCGAATATACAATTCAGAATTCATATTTTCAAAATTTATTTCTGAAATGCAATAGGCTGTACAAGAATAACTTAATTTCAAATTTAGTAACAACTTTCCCAATACTTTTCATAACAAAACTTAATTTAAATCAACAAGTAAATAAGTCACAAGATAAGTAACTTACTAAATGGCTCAGTGACTACATCAGTGATTTTTACAAGTTCCTCGCCTGATACCTTGAAAATTATTGCCGATGATTTACCGCTTATTATTATTACGACATGAATGTGATTCAAATATTTAATAACCCATAACCACAAAACACATAATAAGACTTGCTGATTTCCGGTTCAAGTTAACTCAGCGTGGAGTATCTCATGCCACGCCATTTTTTATTTTTTTCTTGCATAGTTGTATTTGTGTTTGTTTGCGCTCATACAATTTGTTCACAGAATCGTCGTGTTTATTTTTTTTTTACTTTCATTCATATATTTTGCCTAATATTTGTTGCTGTTTAATAACACGTTCAAATGCGAAAAGACAATAGAGGTAACTTGTGCCTGTTGGGCATTTGCAAATTTAATGTTATTCATTTTCGGTGCAACTACATTACGTACGCAAACTTTAACACCAACTTGTTGAACAACGCTTTTTATATGGTGATTAATGTTCCGACATGATTCGGCCTTAACTTTTGGTCATCTTCAGGAAGCTCGTAAGTATTTTAGTATGTGCAGCTTACACTTCAACTTACATAATATTCGAAAATAAGAGACTAACTTGATGTCATTAGTTACTAATTTTTATTTCACTTCTTCTATACTCAACATGTTTCGGACATTACTACGTCCATCATCAGGAGCCTGCGACTTTTCCACTGTATCACCACATTGGTCGTGTGTTCTTGTTTCGATGTGTGTTGGAGTTTCGGTGTGGCTGGTTTGGGGTGGTATCCGTGTAACAGGTTTCAGCCTGCTACACGGATACCACCGCAGGCTACTGATGATCGGTGTATTAAAGTCCGAAACATGTTGAGCACAGAAGAAGTTAAATAAAACTTAATAACTTGTGGCATCAAGATGGTCTCTTTTTCTTCAACTATCACAATGATACACGCTCCAATATACATAAGATTTACATAATATTTGTTCGAAACGTGAGTACAAGACATCAAATGTTTGATCCAGAAATTACTTTATCTGAAGAATGATGGAAAAGAAGGTGTTTGGCACAACATTTACATCGGCAGCAAATTAAAATAATTTTGCACTGAATTTTAACTGAATTGACCTGTATTTTAGCCATAACACTGTTTTTAAGAAATGTAACATTTAATCTTCATAATATTAATTTTAATCTTATGTAGACTTCCTGCCACATATGTTGAAACATCAGCTACACGTGCTAAAAAAAACTTACGAACTCCCTGAAGATGGCCAACAGTTAAGGTCGAAACGTGTTGGAGCATTAATTAATAAATAAAAAGCTTTGTGCAGCATGTTGGTGTTAAATTTTACGTACGTGAAGACGAATTAGGAATACATACTCACTTAATTCCTGAAGGAGAGTCCTGGAGAATCTAAGCGGTTGTCAGCTAGTCATGAATTTCTCCGCATTTTATGGAACCCGGAAGTTCATTATCGCTTTTACAAGAGCTCGCCCTATTCTGAGCGTTAGGAATGTATAGTGAATTAGAAGAACAAGAAGCAAATAATATAAAAATGTGTGTATCTGCGCCTGAGGAAGGGGACTGCGTAAGAGTTATAAAAACACAAAATTTACTTTGCCAGAAACAATTTAAAAATTACGAAACAGTCCACAAAAACAATCAAACAGGGTTAAGCTTTTCACGTTTTGCTGACCGTGCATCGCAGTATATTTATCTCGGTAATTAACCAAATTGATTAACAAAATTTCTGATTTACAATAGGTTTATTTCATGCCTACATGTTTCGAGAACATGTGCTCATCATCATGTGGTCAAAATTGCATTATACAGCCTCTGGTATCATCACACCTATAGGTGGCCGTCTCATGCACAGGTTGAGAGAGGACTCTCTCAACCTGTGCACGAGACGGCCACCTAAATGTGTGGCGATACCAGAGGCTGTCTAATACAATTTTGACCACCTGATGATGAGCACATGTGCTCGAAACATGTAGGCATGAAATAAACTTATCGTAAAACAAAACTTTTGTGCATCGAGTTGGTTAATTACTGAGATAAAAAAGGGTTAAACTTGTCTTGCTCTTCCTATCAGTCTTTGTGAATTACAACTGACTATGTAAAAAGGCAATGTGTTTCAAGTCATTACTAAGTCAGTGAACATTCTCTTGGAAGGTACCTAACGCTCATGGATATTAATACATGGGAAATCCTTGTTTAGAATCGAGTATAGTTGCGGGAGGCATTGATGAGTTCCATAAGAAAGGATAATTTCTCAGTCAAGAAATCATCAACAGCACAAGACACGGCTTTTGTTATTACCTCAGAATTTGTAACAATCTCTAATTAACCGACAAACTGAGAGACAGAGACTTGCTTTATTTTAAAGCCCTGTCAGTTGCTGAAATTATGAAACGTCGGTGGTTGAATGAAGTCAGATCATGAAGTGCTGGAGGTACGACATTACTGCAGAAATCGCAGTGCTTAGAGGTAACACACTGGGAGAAATTATCTCTCAATACTTCGTCGTTTCTCTGTCAGTAACTTTCCACCAAAAGTCCATACTCTTGTTTCATTCATCACCCACCGATCCTAACAGAGAAACCTTAGCAATTGACAGCATCTTTAAATAAAGCACTTCTCTCTGAATGTGTTTGTTAATAAGATATTATTATTTGTTTAAATAATGTTATTCTGCTACATGGGTTAAAGGCCTAAGATATTAAATGTGAAAGGAATTGTAGAATATGAATTGTATAGACGGAAGAGGAAAGTGTTCACGGTCAACTGCATTTTACTAGCTACTCTCGCATTATATAGCCCATTTATTAATATGTGAGCCTCTTGCAGTCTGACTTATTTTTGGATTATTTGAATAAGTTCCTTCACATTCTGAAGGTAAAATATCTGAGGCTAGATATTTGAATTAATGTTTTCTGGAAAATAAAATTCTGAAACGTCGTAGATATTTACCTGAATTTCGGAAGGTTCAGATGCTTCTTTCTTCAGGATAGAGAGACATTCTACCCTGCAGATGGTGGCAGCAGGCACAACATAAACATTGTTTCCTATTTGTCAAATATCTCGGTATACTTTTCCAGGAAATCGTTACTTTAGTATGTACTGACAACAAACCCTCAATTCTTAGACAGGATATTGATCTTAAATCGCATGAACAAGTGGATAATGACTTGGAAAGAGGGAGTGCTGACCTGTTTGAATTTATTATCTTGGAGATTTCCTAGTAAGACTGAAGAAGAATCATAAAACGCATTAATTACGATATGACAGTTCCTGGTGATCGCACTGCCTAAGGCGTGGGCCTGCGGCCGCTCGCTGACTGGGATTGCGAGTTCTTATCGCGCCGGGGTAATGGATGCCTCTCTCTTATGAGTGGTGTGCTTTGTCAGGTAGAGGTCTTAGATTTGGGGCCGATCACTCGTCCAGAGGAGTCCTACCGAATGTAGTGTGTCTGAGTTTGATCGTAAAGCCCCTAAGGGGAGGCCACGGCCCGGAATCGGGTCGAACCACCATAGGGGGGGGGGGGGAAAGAAAAACGAAAACACTATCAGAGCAATACAAAATTCTAACCCTGTCTCATTAACATGCCTGTGTAGCTCTTTACCGCTACGCAGCACTGAGTAATGTGATCCTTCTAGCTTAACAGTTGTACATCCTTGAGCCAGATCACAGGTTCTACAGCAGTTACCACAATATTCACAGCAGTACAAAAAAGTACATGTAGAGGATCATTAACTAACGCAAACAAATTATTAGACCGGCCGCATGTTAGGGGCCGCCTGAGGCATCGACCGATGTTCCGATGTATGGAAACTGATGGAGCATTTCGGTCACGCGTATTCAAATGAGTGAGCTTGCTGTGGTGATCGCCCCACCCCACCCCACCCCACCTCAACCTCCCTCTATAATGGTGGGGGTGAAGCCATCATTAAAACCGCGAATGTTACAATCATCAAGTACGTGACGGATTCAGGACGTACAGTGATAAAAAAAAAACAATTTAGGAGCACGGACTCAAAAACAGTGCTGTAGCCACCGTTTTGACGTTAAGAAATATGACAGTAGCATTTTTATGGGCGTTTAACGTTAAGCAAATAGAACACCTAATCCGGAGTTCTTGTCTGGCACAGTCCATTTTTAAACTCTGAAATTTCTCTACCCTCTTCAGTTACATTTGCTAAGAAATACGGTTGGCACACTAAATATCTACAGGTGTGTAATGATAAGATTTCTTTTCTAACGAAACGCAAAGATTATTTATTTCTCCATGATTCAGTACGTACTAATAACATAAACAATTACGTTTCTAGTTTTCATAAAATACACTGATAAAATTACGAAATTTGGCAATTTAATGCTGTGTGCAAAATACTGGCATGATGGTCTTTTGGCGCATGAAGCCGTATAGCTCAATGTCTAGGTAACAACGTGTTGGATGAAGCCTTTTTCCTTGATGAAAGTCGCAGCAGGCACTTTTGAAGCTTGTCAAATTTTCAAATCTACTGGACGTTACACGAGGCCGTGATGTCAGCTACAAAATGAAAGGCACATGACGTATATACGTAAATACACAACTGATATCAGAGTGATTTAAATATTTAAAAGATTAAGAAATATCGTACCTTGCTATCCAAGAGATTAGCTAACTACATAACTAACTTACTGATTTCACGAAACAGAATTTTCTGGCGAACTATATAGTTCCTGCGCTTGTCAAGAATCCCCTGCGTTACACGGAATCCGAAAGTTCCTTGCCGTATTCACAAGGGCTGACTACTCGAACCTTTCCTAAGCTAGACGAATCCAGTCTACGCCTTCCCAACTTGTTTCTTTAACCTTTTGGAGCCGGAATATATTTTTTTTTTAATTTTAGCTCACCCTGTATATAAAATGTGAATAATACATGAACCAAATACGTTAGAATTATGAAACAAACTGCATTTTGAAGAGAAAAAAACGGAGAGTATTTACCATGTTTAAAATATTCGATACCTATATTTGTTGAATAAATATATAAAATGCAACTTTGGAGGTTAGCGGTGCGGTACGTCAACTATAGTTGACGTTAGGCGTCTAAAGGTTAAAGTCTGTTTTATTACTGTCCTCTCGTCTATGCCAAAGTCTCCTGAGTGGTTACCGTCGTTTCCATATGTTTGAAATATGAAAAATTCGTGCATCATAGAATGCTATGAATTGAATACACTCTAATATGAAGTAGAAGGCGTGACTTAGGTGACTTCGTGTCGCCGGAATAAAATGGAATACTGTTAATTACTGAGCTGGTAAATAAATGTCCTGCTAAAAAAAAAACCAGAAGCTAGAACTGCTTGTACTATCTACTGTGCTACTCGCCTCCTTACTGAAAAAAAAATAAAGAAATTCAAATCTGCAGAATTTCCTCAAGTGATTACTGAATCGTGTCCTTCAATTTTGTCGATAATGAATTACACTAAACGAAAAATTTCTTTCAAAAAATTAAAGAGTTCTTCACACTTGTGTATGTCAGGTCATGAGCAGTGTGAAAATTTAGATATGAATTTATTTAATTAACGCACCATAAAGATAGCTAGATAAAAATAGATAAAAATAGTTAGATAAAGATAGTTAGACTTAGAATGTTAAAAGTATGCTATGTTTTGCTCTTATTTATTCACTCTAAAGACGAGATGAATTTACAATCTAATAAGGAGTAGGAAATGGTAGATATTTAGCAGTAAACTAAAGAGGAGTAAATTTTCTATAGGAAAAGAGGAATTACTCGTTTGTGCATCTCGTCACCCACTCACTAAAATGATTAATTCTAACCACTCGAAACGATACTTTGTGTATCTAGAAAACCGCCTAAGTTCCTAACTGGTCATAAGGAACAGAGCCTTTCTTCGGAAACTGATAGCCGCTTAGGGATTCAGGAACCTTCCCCGCTTTGGTGGAACCAGAGGTTTCATTAATATTTACAAAAGAGCCGGCCATTGGTGCATAATCGTGAGTAACAGTTCTATTAAATTTATATTACAGTTGAAAAAAGAATTTCTGTCAGCATTCTGAAGAGAAGTACAATGATATAAATGAAAAGTATGATTCCCTTTTGCATTTTCCGCTTCATTCAACACCATTACTGATTTGACGTCACATGATCAGGATTCGTTCGACTGGATAGCCCTTGTGTGCAGTGAAATGGCCATGAATAGATTTCGCCTACCTGTCAGGGACAGAACTACTTACAAATGTGCAGTCATTTCAAACAGCAGTTTCGGACTGGTTTGAAAATAGACTCGTGATCAAAAAATTTACAACAATCTGATTAATGAATTTGAACTTTTCAAGGAAGTATATAAAATTTTACAAAAATAAATTACGGAAATCAAAAAAGTAAAACTTAATTCTAGTTTAAGAATTTGTTTATGACCCTTTAAAATGTTATTAATAACTACATGTATTCTCTTGTTTAGTATCAAGAGTTATGTAATTTTTTAAAAAAATGTTTTCATTTTTCTCAGAAAAACGACGTCCTAATTTGCTAGAACATTAACTGGTGGCTGCACACAATGGAGTTAGTCATAATTTCTGTTTTGTAGAAAGTAAGTTTTTACTTAATAATAATAATAATA
>Ga0123354_10005442_pt1 | contig 18512 bp, 8 predicted proteins | sample TergutLab28metaG_2_FD_97872 | JGI IMG/M metagenome (GOLD analysis project Ga0123354, IMG submission 97872) | Labiotermes labralis P4 segment gut microbial communities from Petit-Saut dam, French Guiana - Lab288 P4 | ecosystem: Host-associated > Arthropoda: Insects > Digestive system > Gut ...
TATATATATATATCTGTTAGTGTACATTTCATGGTACCATATTAATAGAAGTACACAGTCTTATGTGGTTGTTTTATTGAATCATACTTCTTACATTCCACTATGGTGTTTGTTCCAGTATACATCTGCCCTGTTTAGTAATTTTGAATCATTCTATATGGTGATTATCTTGTTTCATTTCATGATTGTCTGTATGTAGTTTTACAGAATGGTATGAGATATGGTCAATGAAAAGACACCTTAATACAATATTGACAGTAACAAAGAATTAGGAAAACATGGAATGGATGTAATTACTGCACATTGTACAAAATTAGATGTTTATTTTCTCTTAAAGTAAAACTAATACAGTTTTTCTACTGGGAATGACTACAATCCCCAAATCTTGGAAAATGAAATCAATAAAACCAGAACTTAAAAAGAGGAGTCAGTGACTATGATAACTATAGGGACATTAACATTATGAACACATCTTGTAATGATTTCAGATATGATTAAGCGGGGACTTTTGGAGAATTTCAGAGGATCTGTTGTTACATAACACAGTAGGTTTAAGAAATTGTACTCATGTAAAAATAACATGTTCACCATTAAACGGTGTTTAGACAAAGTAAGAGAACAATCTTTCAGAAACACACAGCTTGAGTAGGGTGATGCTGCATGCAATACAGAAAGAATGGGTACAGTTACTTGGTATGATAAAATAAATACAGAACATTCATTGTAACACAAAGGTTATCAAAGACAATGGATGCAAGCAACAGCAGATAGTGACTGTATAGTATATATGTGTGTGTGTATAAATAAATAACAGAAAGTTTTAGCAAACCCAGCATTTCCATTTTACAGAGGGTACACAGTCTTTTTTTTGGGGGGGTGGGGGGGGGGGAGGGGGGGTGAAAGGTGAGAACCAAATATTATTTTATAATAAACATGATAAATGTCAGAAACTTGTATTATAATTTTATCCACCTGTGAATCATGTAACAGAGAAATCCATCCAAAGTTGTGGCCACAAGGAGAAATTGCTGAAGATAAAATATGTAACTGATAATCAAAGAACACATGGTGCATTGTGGCACATAGGGTGGTGACACATGCTACAAATTGGTAACTACACACACAAAAATCTGCATACATTCCAAAACCATTAGTTGAAAATATGAAGGATGAAACTAAAAAAGATACAAAATTACAAATTTAATGCATCTGTACACATTTATGTGATAATGATAACGAAATTGGATCAGTTGGCAGACAGAAGCTGACTACAAAGTTGAAAGTTTCCATGTAAAGTGAGAGCCTTTACAAAGCTGGATAGAATTTATAGGGAAGAACTAACATATATTCTCTTCAAAAGAATATACAAGATTATGGACAAAGCTGTGTGGAAAAATATATAGTGGTTGACTAATAGCTGCCTAAAACTCATTCAGGCAAGAGAGAGACATGTCTTTGTTTTAGTTTTGGGTGTTTTTGCATTTTCTGCTGACATTTTTGAGGAGAATGCTAAAGCCTAGCATTGATTCAGTTTCTGTTTTGTGAGCACTCAGAATTTTTATTTGACTCTTCTTTTTCCAATAAAGATGATCTGTCTCCTAATTTGTTTGTGTGTGTGTATGAAGAGTTTTTCTGTTTATATTTCCTGTTTAGAACATTCAGAAATTTGTATGGGGATCTTCAATTTTGTCACATTTTCAATTCACATGTAACTATTTTAGGTGAACATTTACTGTTCCAATGTGCTCCTTCATATGGAGTTTCAGTACAAGACATAATGCGACTGGCTGAATATAAAATGAAATGCTGTGTTAGGGGTTCAGGGTTATGGTCAGCTAGCACATAATGCATAAGCTTGCTTCATGGTAACTTCAGTAATTCACTAAGAGTGATTGTGAAGAGAAATGTTAATGTGTACAGCTTCTTTGTACATTGAGGCCATTACCAGTCTGAATGTGTGGACCACACTGGCATGATTACCTTTTGTACCTCCCACCTGAGCAACCAAATGATTTTAACTTAGTTCTCAAGCATTCACACTACACAAAACTGCTGTATGTCAAAATCTAGGATATCCATGGAAGAGAAACTTTAATCAGGGATGGCAGAATAAGCAATACTGCACATTGCATGAAGTACCTACAAGAATGCCTGCATAATTATATTGTCCCATTTTGCAAAATATTTCTGTATGCAAAAGTTACTTACCTCTTACATTAGAGAAGAGTTGTGCCCAGTCACTGTTCACTGCAGAAGTGATAACATCCCATAAAATACATTGGTATTGTAGTTCAAGCTTAAGTTACATTTTAGAATTTGACCTTATTAGGCGTGTTGAAACCTAAAAGTCAGTAACAACAGGATGGTTTTGGTATTTCTTAGGTTCACCGTTATTCCAGACAGGATGATTGATATGATTTATTGGTTATTCACTTTCCATAAGTGTGTCATTGGTACCACATGGATTTAGATAATATTCTTGTTCAGTTTGTTAATTATTAACATTCAAAAAGTAAACTCTCTTTAGTGCCTTTTCCCATGTTGTAATTTCACACATGTATGATCTACTGCATTTGCCATGTACAAACACTTACACATTACCATAAGTACTCTAATGCTTTGTGGCACTTTGTGGCTTGTACTGGGACAATTATCATTCTATAATGTTGGATATATAATTTTGCTACTTTAAAAACATTATCAGGTAAGCAAGACCTTAGTTTTAGTTACACATTTTGATAAAACTGTTGTCCATAGCTGTCACAGGAAAATTATTATGCTTATTCATAGAAAGGAGAAAAAACTAACCTTCAATAAAATTTAATGTAATGGTTTATAACATGTTACAGATTTTGCAAAATTAGAATGTGAAATATATTTACTATACTCCGAAATGTGTGATGAATATTGCAATATTTAATCAGGAACAATAATAGAAAATTTCCACTTTCTTCTTCCATATTTTCAAATTTACATTTACAGTGAAATAGATTTGGAAGTATGGGGGTAAGATATTTTCAAAGTGCTGGATGGGAATAAGCATTTGCAAGAAACCAAAAATTGTAATTCAACTGACTCAGGGTGGAGGCCAGCAGTGGGCTGTTTTAACATGGTAGTGAAGGCTGAAGTTCTGTAAAATGTAAGGAATGTTTTGACTAGGTGAGGAACTGCTGGATTTTCAAGGGGTCTGGTTCATATAGTTAGTTAGTGGAAAATTGTCTATATATTTCTGCTACCTGTTTTGAGTGAATGCTAAATGTGAAGAATAGCATTCACAGACAACCGAAATAGCTGGAGTTACGCATTGAACTTCTATCTTCTTTCAGCTATAATGAATTAACAAGCATAATCATGGACACTTCTGAAAAAGGGGTACAGAATTTCCTTGTCACACATGAAAAAATTTTGTACAGTGGCATCTAATATTTTCAGTATAATTGTTTAGTTTTTCCCCCCATTATACAAAAAATACACATTGAGTTAATATGCACCAAGGAGAAAGCACAAGGCAACTTAGGTTCACAGGTCATTCCAGACCTGTGGTTTATCACTATGGAACTTCATGTCAACCTGGTCCACAGAATTTGGAAGTGGCTCCTAGATTTTTAGAAAATTTGTGGACCCATGTTTTTAACCATCCATCCTGAGGGCCATACAGCCTATATTCAGCTTCATATATTACTATTTCCTCAATTATATATGAAAATTCTATTTTAGAAAACTTTTTTAAATTCTACAACAAGTATATTGTGTGCCAGTTTTATCTTAAAATGTCGTTTATGTGAGACAAAATAGCTCTGAAATACCTGTATTTTTCTTAATTGTTTATTAAGAATGTGATTGTGGTTGATATAGCTACAACAGTACAAGAATAAATGGAGTTTTCTGACTCTGAATGGAGAATCTGTATATCTTCATCACACCATTAACTACCAAACTCGGTGTTTCAGTATGTGTTACTTCTGATTTATGTTCAGGAGGTTTCAGATTCTAATCTTGATTCACAGACAATAATGACTGAAGTTTTTTGTGGTTAGCTCAAGCAGGCAGACAGGAAATATCCCATATAATGTCTCAAATTATATTCTGACTGTTTTCTTTCATATTCTTTCCAATTCATTTTTCATTGTGCATCCATCTATCTGATAATATATAATTTGAACTATTGTCAGAAATGTTATGTTATCTCTCAATGTTTTGGAGAGAATTTCCTGTGTGATTTGGAATGGATAATTATTTACTTTTGGCCTAATAAGCATTTTCTTTGTTTCTCATTACAAATTGCAATATCCTGTCTTGTTACATGAAATGGCTAATATTATGTGCACACAGCTTCATATTTACATTATTGTTCACAGTTCAAAATTGCACAGACAGGAACCTGGAAAATGATTTACCTTTGGAATCCCTACAAATTTTAAAAGTGAATTCACAGCTATCCACACTGACATAACATTGACCTTATTCAAATTCAAGTCTATTGTGAATTACATACAATTACTTTTTCTTTATAGTTACAGAAAACAAGTTAATTAAAAGGAAACTGTTTATTGAAAAGACTTTTTATTTAAGTTATACTTAGATCTTAAACAAAGCAACAACTCTTTAATTGTGATTTTATACCAAAACAGATCATGTGAAATGATACATAAGAAAAAATAATCCTGTCATCTAGTTATGGTACATAATGGTTATATAACATCTTAAACTGACTTCTTGTTTGAAGGAAAGTGTCAGAAAGGCGTTGAAATGCCCTTCGCATTTATAGTTTTATTCTTAGTATCCACTTGTTCTGAGGCTTTTGGTAAAGATTATTGGTTAGGAAATAGCTGGTGGTTGGTCTGGGGGGCCTAAAGAAATAAGAAAATGGACAGCTGTTTTTAATGTCAGGCTGTACAAATAAAAACTCTTCAGATATTTAACCTGCTACATAATTTCTGTGTTTGGAGTGGCAATATACTGAGTGACTTCAAGTGTGTATGGAACCATGTTGAAGTAATAAAAAATAAAGATTAGTATGCTTTCTTATTAATCGGTATACTGATATAAGAAATGACGGACACAGAAGTGAGCTTACACTGGGCCTTCTATACCATAAATGTTTTTAAGTAGCTTTTATTTGATGAAGAAGTATATAACAACATGTTATTTACATAAATATGCAAACACAGTTATTTTTCTGTTACTCAGAAACTCTGAATGCCAGTCATTTCATCATAATCCTACAACAAAGCAAGTGTGTTCCAGGCAGTCCTACCACCACACAAACATCACACTTTTTGAATACTTAGTTTGTTCTAGTTAGCACGTTTATCAATACAGCAGTATTTGGGTTTTTTTTTTGGTTGATAATGTTTTGTGGACTAGAATTTATGGTACATGGTGAGGGCCTAAATACAGTAGGGAATCTATATAGATCAACCTTATACACATGCACATACACTCATCTATTCTTCACACATTCATATATACATATACAATTACATACCCACATATACCCACTGGGCTAGACATATTTATTAACAAAAGCAAAATTACGAACTTGTTAATTAGGTTTTGGACCAATGTCATTTCAGACAGTAAAGCAAATTTGAATTTGTGTTGTGTAAAATTTAGAATTTACCATGTTGTAATAATATTGTTCTTCATTAATGACAAGTATGACAAACATGAAGTTCCCACATTTTTATATCTGCAGCAAAATAATTATTTAATGGCATTCACCCAAAAAATAATATAAAGGAAATTTTAATAAAATTGGCACATCTGTGAGATGTGCTTTCTCTTACACTGTATTATTCTGAAAAGGTACATGTACTTACTGAAATTTCCAATTTAAATCAAAAACAATTACTGCAATGTATGATTTGATTCATTTTCAAATGATGCAACAGATGATTAACAGATTTCCAGTTAATGTTGCTTCAGTCTAACAATAATGACACTTATCCACATAGCCTGTTCCATAAGTATGTGAGGTGGGTAGTCATGTGTTTCAGTGCGGTACATTTGTTGGCAGCTCTTAAATGTACAGGGTTAGATTAAGAAATCCAATTTTGAACCCAAACATGTATTACAATATTATTTTGGAGTTGTATTATATGAAGTAAGCGTTCACACTGCTTCACACAATTTGTAATACTTATAAGCTCCATTTCTGTAAAATATTTGTTCTGTAAGTTCATGGTGCATTTATAGACAACTGCATCTAGACAATGAATGATGGCAGAAAATATATATATATATATTCAAACCAGCTTCTTTAGCTATATATTCACAATGTAAAAATTGTTCATGTCATTCCCTTAATGGAATTATTTAAATCTGAAATTTAATTAATAGTGCTTTTGCTTTCTGTTATGTTTTACTATGTATAAATTTATCAGTACCACCCATAAATGCCCAGCATTCAAAACTTTCCACTCATTAATTCATTTAGCATTTGTACACATAAGCTATTTACAGTATCTGTATGCACAGTGATGGTAAGATAAAACATAACATTGGAGTACGTCTTAGGAAAACTGAATAATGAAATCTCTGATTATCTCATCATTGCACCCAGTGTTACCAAAACTACATTTCAGTTAGAACCAAACACTGGGAAGATACAATCATTTACATGACATACTATTGTGTTCTTGGTTCATGTGTACAGTATATTGTCATTTTTGGTTCTGTAACTTATGTCGTGTTTAAAGTTTCTGCTTGCATAACCAAATGTCACATGATATAGTGGACGAAATTTAACCACTTAGTTTATACCTGTAATTACTGGAAAGTTTAATGACCCTCAAGAAATCAGATCTTCATGTCGAAAAATACTAATTGTTGCTTGTAAAGATCTATTGTCTCGGACTTTAAAAATGAAAGTCTTTGCTAATTTATCATATTAACCTAACAGCCTATTCCTACTCAATCTACTCTGGTGCCCGCTTTAAATCACAATGGACTTCAAAGTGTGATATGAAAAACACCAACTGGTTACATCATGTAGCATATTATATTACACATTGTTTCCTTTTGTTCTGGAGATGGAATGACTCTTTACCAGAATGGAAGAATACCCCGTAGTGCAACATTTAAGTAACGCCTGCAACATTTTATGGCAACAAACCCATACTCCCGAGTCACTCGATATTAGTTCTGTTCAGACTTTCCTATAGTGTAACAGGAGGTCAAGGCAAGCAGCTGAACAACTTGAAAATAGGTATTTTTCTTTAATAAATAAGATGAATCTGCTTTAAATAGATTATGTATGGATGTTACATATCTTCAAAACATGACGTTACATTGGTTAAGATTTAACAGGTTAAGATATACACTGTCTATCTCATTTCAAGAATAAAACATTCTAACTTTTTTTTTCTTTTTAGAAGATAATGTTTTTATAACACAATTATTATTCTTAGCACAAACAAAATACTGAGTGGAGGAATGTTATCCATCTGTTTTTTTCAAACTTGACATTTACTGTACTGCTTCCAAAGTTAATATCCTGAAAGAAAGAAGGAAAGAGGAGAATATTACAATAGTTCATAATTGTTAAACCTGAAATTAAATCACCACATTAGTTCCTAAAAAACTGAGTGAAGTAATATTGTTAAAAGCTGATGTTTCAGAGTATGAATTGGCCAGTACTCATTTCAGAATATCCAGTATTCTCCAATCTGTCTCCACTTATCAGTTTCCCAGCTTCAGACCTACTAACTTGCTATACATGCAGGAAGGAAATGAATGGTGTAATGCAACCAAATAGCACTTCCTCTTTTGTATTAGACTGCAGCTACAAATCTTTGAGCTAAAAATCAGGTAACCTGACTGAAGACTATACTGGTTGTCTTCAATCCCACCAGAAAAATGTGGGGATTGTACAATACTTCAAATTAGGTGGCAAAAGTAGCAATTTACCAACCAAAAATGAAATAAATACAATGTTTATTTAGACATAAGATTCCACATGCTGCAGTTGAATTTGTCTGCCTTCATTTTCGTTTCTTTCATCAAAACCTCACAAATTCTTTATGAACAGGCTAAAGCAATAATATTTTTATTTAGTCCTTGTATCCATGTTTTACATATAACCTTTGCTTTATCCATGGAAGATATGCTTATCCTCGTTATATGACACATTAGCACATCAGAGTAGAATAGAACAAGCATGCTGTAAATACACATGATTCTCATTATTTGCATGCCATTAGATCCATACTATGAGTTTGCAAAAAAACGTTGTTCAAAAGTTGCAAAACAGTAGAGAGGTTGTAGGGTCTGAAACTGATCTGTATTACACAGTACTAAGCTTTTTAAACTCTGTAATTCACCATGCATAGGTCTGCTTGCAATAGAGCTGGGATTGACCAGTGTTTGTTCATGAGGCAGGGTCCATGACATTTGGTGTTTTGGTCCTTAGGAATTTGTCTGTATTTTCATACACACAAACACACACTCACATATAAATAAGTTTAGCTTGTTGGTTGGTAGCACAAATCTCCCGCAAGAGTACAGGAAATGATATAGCACCTGTTACTGATGTGCCAGTGTTGGACTGTTACCAGTACAGTGGCTAGTCCAAATTATGTTTGCTGTGTACTTCAACAAAGCACATTGGCAGTCCTTTGAAGCTTCAGGCTTCATCTTAAGCCTAACTATTTACCTTATGTACAATTATATGTAGTGCACCCCTTGATGATCAATGTGGGGAGCGTTAATCATCTGCATTTTTTTGTACTGGATTAACTGGCTGTACAAAAGGGGGATGTATTTATTCCCCAATACCAATAATTCCCAGTGAAGTACCAAGTCATCTGAGATTAATGCATTTTCCTCTATGCCTTGCATTTGCTATATCTATCAATAACCCACAATAACCCTTTAAGATGCAAGTGTTGGTCTTTAGACTAAATGTTTATCTCACAAACCATTATATGTATCATCTTCCTGGGCTGGAGGTGCAGAAGAATTGCACATACTGGCCTTTACAGAATGTACCAAAAGTGTGAGTCCATCAGAACTCATTATGTTCAATGGAACATCATTCCAGTTGTTAACTGACAATGAACATTGTACAGAAACTCAAGCAGTAACGGCACATAGCTTGGTGTTGTTTGTTAGTTTCATTATTTGTTTCTACCCGAAAAATAAGTATTCTGTTCAAAGAATGGGTATGTCAGTTAGGCCTTATATACAACTCTTCATGTAGCTGATGGAATGGAATTGATACCCAATTTATTTTCTTCTAATAAAATGTTAGTGAAACCTCACAGGCATAACATAAGCTTTATTTTTCTTCTGCGTGTCTTCCTTCTTCTCTTTTCTCTTTGTCCTCCTTTTTTCTTTAAGTCCTTCCATTGTTTCTTTTACCAAGTATTTCAAGATTACTTTTTGGTCACATATGTGTATTATTTTCCTCTACATCGTGTATGTGTATGTGTGTGTATGTGTGTTTTAACCTGTTGACATATTATGTGTTAATTACCTTTATCATGGTTCCATGCAAATACATAAAATTTTCTGTTGTGTTATGAAATTATGAGAGATGACTGCAGGAACTGATACTGACACAAAAAATTAAATGTCAGTCATTATCCATTAGTAACAACTCATTCATGACATTTCATTTAAATGATCTTGACATCAAATTGTATTACACTACCTAAAGCAGAGTGTAAATATGTAAGGCAGATAAGTAAATTTTACATTGAGTTTATTTTTCTATATCTTATTACTGTATTTTAAATATATACTGTAGTACACTATGATCATGCTTTTAGCTACTGAGATCACAGCTCATCTGCTGCCACATATGGGGAAAGCACAACGTGGCTGTCTTACTAGTCTAACCCCATGTACCTTCTAAGGAAGTGGTCTCATCTTCTTAGTCCTTCTTGTCGTCCTCAGGATCTTTGAGGGTATGCCACTGTGCAATTGGTCGGCGAGGAGATGCCAGCATATCAGACCAATGGCGTAACTCTGTTCCACTTGCATTGTAGCCCAGTACCACCTTACCAATAGGCTCTGATGTACCAATACGGTCATAGTCCACCACAGTAATCATCAAGTTGACTTTCTGTATTAGTAACATAAGACTTATTTAAAAACTGCCTGATATACAGTACATTACAAAAACAAGTAAACAAAACTGCAGGATTGTATTTTGCTTTTATGTAATAATATTAGTTATAATGGACAAAGAGAAGTGGCATAGTACACCATGCTCAATTTAATTCATGGTTTCAGATTAAATTACTACCCTTGCTCACTCTGTTCTTTTTTCTGTGCATTCACAGAATTGCAAAAAGTTACTTTTAGCTTCATCCCATATATCCATACACATGGAACAATTCAGCTCCCATGAAATCTGATATTTGAGTATTTTTTTCAAGACTATGTCAAGAAAATTCAAGTTTCTTTAAAATCTGGCAAGAATAATAGGTACTTTACATGAAGACCTTTGTACATTTAGGATGTATCACTGAATTCTTCTTAGACTGAGAAATGTTCAAGAGAAAATCGTAGAACAAATCAAAACACATTTTATGTTGTATAGCTTTTTTCCAAAAATCCTGCCGTTTATGAGATAATGTGTAAAAACATTATTGAGCGGACAGGCCACAGATGACAGTATAACATGGTGCATGTGCTTTGCATGCTGGATAACTGAGGCTACAGACACAAACTCAGGATATGTAATACTTTTGCTTTTCCAGGCCAAAATGGTTACACAAAGGTGTATGTTATGTTCGTATGTACATTGCTGTCTTTTTAACACTAGAAGCTTATTCTTCTTCTGGCATAAGTCCCTTTTTCAAACAAAATGCATTAGAAACTAAGACTCAAAGAATAACTGAATACAGTTTTCATACTTTTAAAAATGGAACAATATGCCATCTCTTCTCATGAGCTTTTATTACTGTACTTAGCAATTAACTAATCACTGGATCAAAAGCTTTGGCAGGCATGAAGTCCAGCACTTCTGATTCCTTCCCACACATTACTTTTGAAATCAAATTGTGAAATTCATTTTACTTGTCATCTTTTTTCACAATTATGTTATAATTGTGTGATTGTAGTTTTTTATCCAACTATTTGCCATAATAATTACTTATTTTAAAATTGCTGTAGAACACAGAATGATGTGTTAAGCATTTTCACACTTGTGACTACTGAAGGAATTATTTCAAGTATTTCATGTATTGTTCAAAAACTGAAACTACAAGCCTTCACTATGTAGCAGGTCGTGCCAAACTGATTCTGATCAATAACCACAAAATCCCTTCTCAGTTTCCTTATATTTCCACACTGCTGTATGTTCTGTGTTGACATTTCCTGTTACTGTAGCATCAGGTGAAAGATCACCTTAAAATTTAAATTTGATCATAAAATCTCTGAGAACCACAAAGTCACAAATTATCAGAACTGCAGTGTCACAAACTATCTTTGTACTACAGTGACACAAATTATCCAAGAAGTGCGACATCACAGACTAACTAAGAATTACAGTGTCACAAATTGTGTTAAAATTAGTGTCCATATCTGTCAGAATTATAGTGTCAAATTCTCAGAACCACATTGTCACAAGTTCTCAGAGAATTACAAAGTCATGAACTATGAGATCTACATTGTCACAAACTATGAGAAGTACAATGTCACAAAGTATCTGGGAGCTGTAATGTTACGTATTATCTGAAAACTGAAATATTATGAACTGTCAGAACTGCAATGTCACAGATGATAATTTCCTTCCTCTGGGATGTGGCACTACATCACTGAATAAGCAGTCCCTGAATTTTTGAACAAACCTCTCAACCCTTTAAGGTAATAGCACTACATTTCTTCAAAATGCTGGGTATCACTGACATGGTCATGCTTTGTCATATTTTAGAAGAATGCAGTCCTTAACTACACAGCTGTGAAAATATGTCATACATATCTGAGAACTTCAATGTCACACACAACTGCATTGTCACAGATGATATGAGAAGTACATCACAAATTGCCTGATACCTACAATGTCATAAACAAGACCATTTTCAAAAAGCTGTGGTTCTCACAACGATGTTGCTGAAGAATCCAGTATTTTTTGATGTGATACTGTGTCATTAAACAAGCTGGGAAGGATAGTAATGCCACCATGTTCAGTGTCCAGGTGATCTTGAACATGGAGGCACTACCATCCTTCAAAATGCCAGGAACTACTAGTCAAAAAACACAACACCACATCTCAGAATACTGACATCTTCAAGATTGTCTTCATTCTCGATCACTTTCACAGAAGAAGAAATTAAATTAGATCTGAAATAAATATTTGAACATTCTTCTGACCATTAAGACATGAAAATATAATCTAAAATAAAACCAGTTACTAAGATCTCAAAAGAGCTGTTCTTTGTGCCTTAATACTTATTTCTCATACCACCAATTTTTAATAACATTTGTATGTTATGTACCAGACTATATCAGACACCTTAAACTGCATAAGGGTTGTGACTGTTGCATAAGAAAATGATTAATATTACTAGCATTCTGATATGCATTGAGAACATTAGTCTCTGTAGTGTCTTATAATAAATTAATTTTACAACAACTCCTTTCCCCTCCACTACTTGATGGAAAACAGGTGTCTTGTAGGTCAATGGGATATGAGAATGACCAAACCATATGCTACACTTACTTTCTCAGACCCATTGTTGAGGCTGTTTTTGAGGTTTCATGCCCTTCCATGGAATTATTTGTGTAAAATTTCACATTGCTTAGCATCTTCATTCAGCTGTCAGAAGATTCATGCATAAAAGGAGTCAGATTTTTACTGCTTTATTCAAGTGTGCTTCAAATTCAGCAAATTTTTACCTGAATCTGCTCGAACGGCACCTCGAATGTGAAGGACTCATTGTAGTAAGGGTTTAGTGTGCACTTCTTGATGCTAGTCTTCTTCTTTTTGAGCCTCTTTCCATTCTGCATCAGAGCAATCTTCACATAAGGATCTATTAAGAATACAGTACAGTGTTAATAACAAATGCACTTCACTTGTATTTACCATTTTAAATAACCATCAGATACAATTACTAAAATATAAAATGTGAGTTTAATTATGCTTCATTAGTAACAGTCATTAAGTCAGTTATTAAATAAATAAATACAATTTTTAACTTACCCTGATTAATACATTTAAATTTATAAAATGAAGTGAATTTAAATTAATTTACAAATTACCTATAGGGTAAATTACACTTCATTTTATCTAAAAAATTAGAAATAAGAATATGCTGAATGAATTAATGCTTCATAGTTACTTCTAATGATTCAATAACACAACATTGCAGTCTACACTGTATCAAATCATCACTGTTAAACTAATACTGGACATCACTGCAGCCAAGCTCAGTGATGTGCTTCAAGGAGATGCAGGAACTTTATATTTCTGATATCACAATGCTTCCATATGTCCATTATCTTTTCTACAGTTAATGCACATAAATTTGAAAACCTCAATGATTATTTCCCTAAGCTGCATCAGCCAGTGGGTCTTAGTAATGAAGAGGCAGTGTTTTCTATGTTAGGACCAGGATTGATAATGTTAAATAATCTAATTTCAGGCTTGACAGGCTTAACATAATCCATTCGATCCCTCCATTTTGCCCATGCTGCTGTTCGCCCCAGATTAGATATTTTGTATTTCCAGTAACTTGTTCATTCTGTTATTATAATTCTGTATTATAACTAAGAAACAAAGCATAAGTACCTGTACCACACTTTTTTTTCACTTTTGCTTAAGTTATCAGCATACTTATTATTTTGGCAAAAAACTTTAAAACTGTAAATATGCACATCACAAAAACAATGACAGAACTATCTGTGTGGTAAGTTTTGTCATAGCAGTTCCTTTTTGCAGGTACTAAATAACTGACTGTCACTGTAAGGATAATGTGCTGCAGGCTGAATCATATTACAGCCGAAGTTAGTCACTCCTTGTGTATTATTACCATGTATTAGTTACAATTTACAACAAAACTGTGTTGGCTAATAAGTTTGTACTAACTGAATTTATTAGGAGTCTTTAACAACTTCGACTATGTCAGAGTTTATATACAAATAAAAACATTTAAAGTTTTCTGATGAGGAAATAACCAATAAACCTAGGTTAAAGTGACAGTTTTGTCCATATTTCGACTTACATAATTTCTTATTATGTAACAATGGGTATTCTATTTACATATTTATTTATTTATTTACTTATTGAGTTTTGTTTCTAAAATGAATAAAGTATGGGTATTAAATAATGCCAAATTCATGTACTGCCAGACCAGAAAGACAACCACTTTTTCTCCCTTACCATTTCTACATAAACATACATCAACATTCCATATCTTTCGTTCATCACTGTGTATATTCAGTTACTGACACAGTCTCATTCAACAAACTAAGGTACCCAACAGTCACTCCTAGAGTGTAGATGTTAATCCAGGAATCATTTACCAATACAGATTTGTAGTTACCACAAGATTATTGGCTTTGTACACTACCTATATGAAATACTTTTTTTTAGATGTCTATTGTATGTTAATGGCTGAATTAGACAGTTCTAACCTGACAGACCACCAACATCCATCTTTTTCAGGTTCTTCGCTTCCAGGATGACAACAGTAAGCTTGCCTGCAGTTGGAACATAGCGCAGAGAGAAACAGATGTCACCAAGCTTGTTTTCCTGCACAGGCAATAATATTTGTTACAGACTTGACCTTACTTCTAAGTTGTTGAAAGTGACAGTGCTAAAGAACTTTTGACATTGGTTGGATGTAATTCTGTTTTGTAATACACCAATTAATAGAATACATTTATTTAGACTTCCCATATTTTATGTTGAATATACCATAAAACTTTGTAGAGCATGTCTAAAATTTGACTCCATTTGCAATGTTTCATTGAAAAAAGCATATATTCATGTTATTTGCTAGTAAATCTAATTTCATCACTGTGCAAAATACAATTTGTGGGTTAAGAATTTAATCTCACAGAACCTGAGCAAAGGATATTTAATGATATTCATCACTGTTTTAATGATCATGGATTGTTTGTAACTAAAAATATTTATGAATGAAAATCTGTAATATTCTGAGGGGGAATTTAACATGTGCACATAATTGTAAGATACATAATTTTTAATTCTATTCTGCACTGTAAAACATATTCAGTAAAAGGTAATGGTAAAGTGATCCCGTTACAGGCCTGGTGTGACCCAATGGGTGGGTAGAGGTATAGGTCTACTCTTCCATGACCACGGCACTAGAAGGGGGTAAGTGGTCAGCAGCACGCCCCGGCCGCACTTTACCCTCGGGAAAGATCCAATATGCATTTTACAGGAGGCTAGGTGGGCCCCAGGGCCGGTCTGGATGGGCGGAAAATCTCGTCCCCACCGGGATTCGATCCCGGACAGTCCAGTCTGTAGCTCAGTTGCTATACCGACTGAGCTACCCAGCTCACAAAACATATTCAGTACTAACCATTATTAGTGCTGACACACATGGCATTATTGACCTTTGTTAGCTCAGCCTCTCTGTCATAAGGAAGGTACTTAAGAAAAAGTGACCTATGAGATGGAATCCACTATTTCTCTACATTTCCATATACAGTATGACAGTCAACACAAAGGATACATAAGTGAACAAAGTTCTGAAACATGTTGAGCTACTAGTACTCTCTACAGTATGAAAGTTCTGTTTTTTCATAAACAAAAGGATTTTGTTCTGTGCACAGAAATATCTTGAGGGTTCTGTGGTAGGTATTCTTTTCTTCTGTGTCAGGGAAACCCCTGATATAAATTCTTTTTACACACAATTTAGTGGATTTGTATACATCTTTTGCAGCTGTGATACTAAACCTCATAAGTAACTAACCTGTAGCAAAGTAATTGATTGATTTGTAACAGTATGGTAAACAGCTAAAAATATTCTGTTACCCATAAATAAAACTTCCAAGACATATGGGGCTAATTTTATATTCTATCACTGTTTATTTCTTTTCTTTACCTCATCATACTGATTATTTGTTCATTTAAATTATATGATTTCATTAACTTAATATATAAGTGATAAATTTATACTAAGTTTGTTCACAGTTCTCAGCTCACACTTACAGCAACTTATTTGTATATACCTGTATATATATATATATATATATATATATGTGTGTATTACTTTTTTTAATATAATTATCTGGCACTTAAACAATGTCAAAGTTCTTCAACCCTATCATATGCTGCCTAGTACTATATACCTACATCTTGCACTACATTTTTATCACTACATCACAGAACACCTATCTAACTATCCAAATTTTGTAGGTTTTGATTTGTCTCTCCTCTGCTATATGTTATCTGCTTGACATGCTTTAGTTTCTGTCTGAAATACTAGAGCATCCTACAATGATCTGTAGTTTTATTTGTTTTTTTCCTTTTATAATTCGTGATAAAGTATTAAATCAGAGCATACTTTAAATTAACATACACAGATATTTCCTTCTGCCTTTAAAATTTTGTGACATAATACAATATCCAGCATAATTAATATTATTAATAATTTCCATACAAGTATTAACAATTTAACATGTAAGTTACTCCATAGTTTTTAGTGGCAGCAATAGGAAAATTTTGGAAACAGGAATTTTAAACTAATAATTGAAATACATGCTGGATATTACATGCATTATACATGTTGATATACACATGATTCGTCAGTGTTCTTCATGATATGTATTTATGACTTCTAATTTTGGATATTATTGTTGCGTAATACATACAAAAAAGAGTAATTATTGTATTTCAACTGCATATTGATCATTTTAATACAAAACTGTACTCATCATTATTTTAAACTGTATGCCACTCTCTCTAAAACATACTGTGTATGCAGTGAACCAATAAATGTATTCAATTATGTTTAATGCATATTTGTTTATGCAAAAAACTTTCAATGTACTTATCATAAGTAACTGGTGCTTACACTTTATTTACTGTTTCATCTACTTTACAGCTATTATGATAGTTTATCACGTTTTCATATGTGGAATGAATTTCTGAAACTTGTTGAGAACATTCATACAGTTTGTTTGTGGTAATGATTTATGCAGGAAACCACCATATTCACATACTGTAATGTAGTATCAGTATGTGTATCACAGTTTCAATGAACAGGATATTTTGAATTGTAATCAGAATTTTTGTATACTGACAATTTCACAGGAATGATTAATTTATAATGCCCAGACATGGAGATTATGACTTCTGTCTTCTAGGATGTAATTCCATGTATTCTGGTATGAGTGTACCCCATTTCCAAGAAGGCCTGTATGCAGATGATGTCAGTAGCAAGTTCCACTGAAATGTTAGTACACTTTTGCCAGGGTACACTATGTCATATCCCTGAAAACAGCATTGTTCATAAACACTGTCATGTGAAACTCAAATCTCACCAGCTGTAAGATATGGAAATGTTTCATACTGAAACCATTTGGCTATTTGTGGCATGTTGTGGAAATTTAATATCCAAATGTAACAGTGTCAGAAATAGAAACTGATGCCTTATCAAAGCAAGTAAATTCAGAGGCATTTCTAATATTAACAGATCTATACCAGAGTGGTTCCATCATGTACCATTTTAAACCCTGAAGATGTAATGTTCAGTAGATTATATGTAGGTTTATTTTCTCCAAAATTTCAATCATGTAACTGGTATAGTACAGATATTATATGCATTAATAATTCTCCAAACACAGTGGTTATTATGTGTACCAGTTCCTTTAATATTAAAAAGATTTTTATTTTGCCCACAGACTGCAGGAATGGATTTTATGTGATTCCTAGAATGAACAGAGATTACAGCCTTAACAGGGTAGTTTATGTTTTGGATATGCAGTGTTTCTATTGTGAAGTATACACAGAATTTTTAACAATTATTGGCTTGAATTTCAGGCTTCAGACAATGTACACTGCAGCCATCTTCTAGGTTCTGGGTGTGCTATATTCACATCACACTATACTACAGGTTTTAAGTGGTGAATTTCCTTGCCAAATATTGAACTTTACTCTTGCCTTTTTCTCAGTGACATTCATACCGATTTGTGGACCATACATTAAACATTAACTTTTGTTCCATATTAATATTCTTTGATGATCTGCCATGTTGAACATCATTGCATAACATTTTAAGCCATGAGTCCGAGTCTAAGTCCAAGTCCAAGTTCAGTCCACTGTGCGACCCCAAGTCAGTTTTGGTTTCAAGCCATATTGTGGACTCACGACCAGATTGTTAAGTCTGAAGTCTAACCATTGCAGTCACATTATCATGAAGTGCCTTCCCTGATGACAGAATGAGAGCGGCCCTGTGGCCTAGCTAGTCTCCTTTACGATGGGTACTGGGTCTTTTATCCGAAGGTAAAGTGGCTGGAATGAGGCATTGACCACCCACTCCCATCTAGGGCCGAGGTTAAGGAAAGAGTAGAGCTATACCTCTACTCCA